>Ga0182017_10002072_pt1 | contig 15359 bp, 15 predicted proteins | sample 712E3DmetaG_FD_120492 | JGI IMG/M metagenome (GOLD analysis project Ga0182017, IMG submission 120492) | Permafrost microbial communities from Stordalen Mire, Sweden - 712E3D metaG | ecosystem: Environmental > Terrestrial > Soil > Wetlands > Permafrost | place: Sweden: Stordalen | collected... | reverse complement strand
TGTTTTCTGCGTTTTCTTTTGAAATCCATTTAAAACAATTACTAATTTTCCTTTGTCAAAAAAGCACAAAATGCGAAAGATATTATTTCCTAAACTTACTTTAATTTCATATAAATCTGTATTCTCAATGTGTTTGAAATATTTGTCCGGTATTAATTCAAGACATTTAACCAATCCTATTGTCCAGTTAATTTTTTCTTTAACTTTTATTGACTGCTTATTATAGAAATTCCAAAAGTAGTCTCCATAAAAAATTATCTCTCGAATTGCTATTTGATTCATGATACGAAGTTAGCTAATTAGATAACCGAATCCAAATATTTACTAAGAATATTTTAGATAAATATCTAAAGGATGCCTCACAAATAGTGAGTTTTGATTTGGTACGAACAATTTATTATTGAATCATACAAGTTATTTGCGTTTGTGCATTTATTTTTGAAGAAAAAAATCCAAATTCCTTGTTATCGGGTCAATCTCGATATACTTTACAATTGCCAGTTCTTTTTTATTTAATAATACATAGCAGGAGTTTACATCGATATTGTTTTTAGATTGCTTAAAATTTTTGATATCCGATTCTTTTGGAAATATTTCAAATTCATTCACTTTTCCCTCATGATTTGTGATCGTAATTATGAAAATAGGAGATTTGTTTTCAGTCGATTTAAAAATTTCTGCATTATTTTCAACATAGGCTTCGGCTTTAATACTCTTAAAGTAAAAAATATATTCTTCAACCGCTTCCTTTTTAAATCCCTGAAGTTTCCCGGATTTTAAACTGGTAAGAATTGCTTTTCCTTTTGAAGATATTTCGAGATAAAATGATTGATCCTGATTCCCGGGTTGTTTCACTTTAACAGATGCAATCTGGTCTGGAGTATAATGTATTATTGTCAGATCCCGCCAGAATTCTGGATTAGCCCGAAAAAGCGCGGCAAAATTTCCCTCAAATGAAGGAATCATTACAATGTATGGAATTTGCTTATCTGCCATCATCATATATATATTCCGGCTTTGTTTATCGGCCCAGATATAATAATGCTTGAGAATTTTATTTTCATTTATTAACGTAATCTCCGTTCCTGATTGTCTCAATTTATCTCTAATCAATCCGGAATATTTTTTGGCAACAGGAGATTTTATTTCAACCTGGGAGAAAATTTTATGGCAAAGAGACATTAATGAAGGTTTGGCGGCAAATTTTGAATTATAATACCAAAGGTTGCTTATTCTATTTAGTATGAAGACTGAGTCGCCGCTTCTTATGCTGATACTGTTAACGGAAGATAAATCGTCGCATGCAAAGGCAGTTTCATTTTTAGAAAGAGTAGTATTTCTATTGGAAAGAAAGTATGTGACTGATGTTATTATCAGAATGATTAAAATTATTATTGAAATGAAATTCTTTTTCAACATGATAAATAGCGATTTTTTGTAATTTATTTCTTAATTCAAAATTAATACAGAAAAATTAATACAAATATTTAGAATTCAATTTGAACACAAAAAATACTTTTATATTTTTTCCCTCTTATGTTCAAAATTAATATAAAATATTTTTTTCCAATTATTACACTAATGATTCATATAGTAATTTAAGCTTCAACTTCTCAAGAATAGTACAATTCTCATCGGAGACTGGCATAGTATTGTGACTATTCGCTATATATATAGTTGCCATTATGAAATTATGTTGGATAATTTAGCCACATAGTGGCTTTCTGTTTGTAGTAAAAGATAAATGAAATAAATAAAACCACGTAGTGGTGACCTGTTAATATTTCAATTCAACGATTGAGCTTCAATATTGAGCGCCATGTGAGACTATTTTTTCAAAAGATCACTGTTGCTTGGCGCATTTTTCATGGATAAACATAATACTACAAACAGTTCGCCCCGATGGGGCTTTTCCATGGGTCGAGTTATTTTTTAATCAGGTAGCATAAATTTTTCTTCTAAAGACATTAAATCCAATCCCCGAAAGAATAATTAAAATTACCGGAAGAAGGACATTTATTAACTGCCACTTAACTTTGGCATCCCTGATCAATTCTTTGTCCAACAGACGCAAAATTATTTGTCTGGAGCGCAATTTCATCAAACCCATCTCATCGGTCATATAATTTACCGCGTTTAATATGAAATCTTTGTTGCCAAAAGTTTGTTTTGTATACCTGTCAAGTCCCAAAGGTGTAATTAAAGTACCCTGCTGGGTAATCCTGACTTCATTCCTGATAATACTGCCATCGGCAACTACCAGCATTTTAGTTGGAACACTTAAATCGGAATAATTATACTGGCCAATTATGCGCAACCCCGAAAGCATCCTGTTTTTAAATACTGAAGGAAATCTTCCTTCAACAAGTACTCCAACCGGGAGATTTGATTTATCGAACTCTTCCCGTTGGTGCTGTTGTTTAACTTCAGACAATGAAATTAAAGCCGGTACCTGTACAACGCGTGTGAATTTCGAACTGTTCAGGAGAACAGTTTTTTTAAGCATTCCATTCGAAAGTAAAGTATCAATAAAACTGCAATATGCTGCTTTAACAAGGTTCAGGTTTCGGGATACAGGATGTATCTGTGAACCTGAAAGCAAAGGAAGATAAAGCCATGGTGCAGGAGCAAATTTTGACTGTGTACCTGTTAAGGAAGTATTTACAGGAATAATTGCACACTGTATATCCTGAATCAAAACAGGATTCATGCGAATACCATATTTAAAAAGCTGATCGTCAATATTTAATTGTTTTATATATGCTAATGTGCGACCTTGGGCAATACTATCTTCATCAACTTTAACCGGACTAACGAACCATAAAAGTTTTCCACCTTTCATCATGTATTGATCAATTACAAATTTATCTTCTTCACTGAATGCTTTTTCCGGTTGGGCAATTATTACGCATTTGTAAGGATCAAGAGAATTAATTTTCCCGTTTATCTGACCCTCATCAACCTGATAATAATTTGCCAATTCTCTTGTGATGTCCCCAACAGAAAATTGATTCAATTCACCATGTCCTTTCAGGAATGCAATCTTTTCAATTTTAGTATTGCTGATATTATGAATGGTATTAATTAACGTGTATTCCAAACCCTGTATTGAGTTATTCAGGTTTTCTTCTCCTGACAGTCCGGCATTATTGCTAAGCAGGTTTACAGACAATTCAACTCCGTTGTATGAAACAATCGCACCGGGAATAACTAGTTTTTCGGAATAACCTCCTTTTGAATCTTTTAATTTAATATTTGTAGGTTGGAGACCTTTATTATATAAATCCTTTACCATGTTATTTACAACTTTGGGTTCCGGATTGTCATACGGATCGATAAACTGGTACTGGATGTTTTTACCTGCATAAATTATGAATTCATCAAGCATTTCCCTGATCGACTTATTTAACTGTTTAAATCCGGATGGCAATTCACCTTCCAGGTATACTTTAATTAATACTTCATCCGGAAGCGATTTGAGAATCTGCTTGCTTTCCTGTGAAATTGTAAAACGTTTTTCCTGAGTAAGGTCAATCCTGAAAAAGAAAATGGAAGAAATATAACATAAAATAATTATGTTGGCTGCAACTATTAAAAGTTGGAAGATGTTTTGCTTTTTAAGATCTTTTCGGGTCACAGTTTTAAATGTTAATTATTTCGTTTGCATTGTTTGCCATTCCGGTCCTGAAAACCGCTATGTCATTCCCGCGAAAGCGGGAATCTTCACTCACTCAAATCAAATAGATTCCAGCTTTCGCGGGAATGACAGTTTAGGGTCTTAAGTTATTTACAAACTAACTATTGGTTTCATCTCTGCATACCTTTTAACCCACTCATCATTTGTCCCAGGTTTTTTCCACCACCATACATTTTCATCATTTTGCGCGTATCTTCAAACTGTTTAATGAGTTTATTCACTTCCTGGATATTTGTTCCACTGCCTGTAGCAATGCGTTTGCGACGGTTCCCGTTCAGGATATCAGGATTAACACGTTCTTCCGGTGTCATGGAATAAATAATGGCCTCGATACCTTTAAAGGCATTGTCGTCGATATCAACATTTTTCAATGCTTTACCGACGCCCGGAATCATTCCGGCCAGGTCCTTAATATTACCCATTTTTTTTATCTGCTGCAACTGTGCTATAAAATCATTAAAGTCAAACTGGTTCTTTGCAATTTTTTTATGCAGTTTACGTGCTTCCTCGACATTGAATTGTTCCTGAGCTTTTTCAACCAGAGTTACTATATCTCCCATCCCCAGGATACGGTCGGCCATTCGTTCAGGATAAAAGACATCGATGGCTTCCATTTTTTCCCCGGTACTGACAAATTTGATTGGTTTGTTTACTTCGGTTTTAATAGACAATGCAGCACCACCCCGTGTATCACCGTCAAGTTTGGTTAATACTACTCCATTAAAATCGAGTCGTTCATTAAATGCTTTGGCAGTATTCACGGCATCCTGGCCGGTCATTGAATCAACCACGAACAAAATTTCCTGAGGGTCGACAGCCTGCCTGATGGCTGCTATTTCATTCATCATTTCCTGGTCTATAGCCAGACGTCCCGCTGTATCAATAATTACTACATTAAAGCCTTGCTGCTTTGCATATTTAACAGCTTCTTTTGCAATTTTTACCGGCTCTTTGTTACCTTCTTCTGTATAAACAGGAGTATTGATCTGGGTACCGAGAATTTTTAATTGTTCAATAGCTGCAGGGCGGTATACGTCGCAGGCGACTAATAGCGGATTTCTGCCTTTTTTAATTTTTAAATAATTGGCAAGTTTTCCTGAAAATGTTGTTTTCCCTGAACCCTGAAGCCCTGAAATTAAAATAACTGAAGGCGTTTGCCTGATGTTGATGTCCTGTGATTGCCCACCCATTAATTCTGTCAGCTCATCATGAACAAGCTTTATCAACATTTGTCCAGGTTTAATTGATGTAAGAACATCCTGACCAAGGGCTTTCTGCCTGACACTATCAGTGAAATTTTTTGCTATCTTGAAATTCACGTCAGCATCAAGTAATGCACGACGCACATCTTTAAGGGTTTCTGCAATATTAATTTCCGTAATACGACCCTCGCCTTTAACCGACTTAAATGCCCGTTCTATTCGTTCCGATAAATTTTCAAACATTTTATCAATAATAATTATGAAATGCAAAAATAAACTTATCCATGAAATATGACAAGGAGATAAACCTGTATATTAAAAGGTTTAGTACATTTGTATAAAAGAATATTTTTTAATTCCAAAATGTTTAAGATCATCGAACAAATAAATTATTGGAAACAGACCGCGGAAGACAATCTCGAAACGGCAGAAATTCTTATTTCCAACAATAAATATATCGAAGGATTATTTTTTTGTCATCTGAGTATTGAGAAAATATTAAAAGCATTGGTTGTAAAAGAAATAGGAAATGTCCCTCCAAAATCACATAATCTCATATATTTACACGAAATGGCAAAAGTATCAATTAGCGAAGAACAAAGATCATTTATGGCAGTATTAATGAAATATCAATTAGAGGGAAGATATCCTGAATATTACGAACCTATTCCCTCTTTTGATATAGTAAAGAGGTATTTAAACTTAACAAAAGAATTACTATTATGTCTCAAAAAGAAGTTATAACACTTATTAAGGAATATATTCTATTGCTTAAACAAATGGGAATTCCTGTAGAAAAAGCATATCTATATGGAAGTTATGCACGCAACGAAGCGACTGCAACAAGCGATATAGATTTATTATTGATTTCGGATTTATTTGATACACGTGATGATTATATTTTATCTAGTCCATGGAAATATACAACGAAAATAGATCATAGAATAGAGCCAATCGCCGTAGGGTCGAAAAAATTTCAAACAGATTATGTGTCCCCGATAATTCAGATTGTCCGCAAGGAAGGCATTGAAATAGTACTTTAAAACACTACATTCTTTCCGGCATTTCTATTCCCAGTAGTTCCATCCCTGTTTTTAATACTTCCGCAATTTTTTGCGACAATTGCAGCCTAAGGTTTCTGATTTCAGATCTCTCTTCCCTTAAAATCTGATGATCATGGTAAAACTGGTTATATTCTTTTGCCAATTCATATAAATAATTTGCAATGATTGCCGGACTGAGAGTATTTGCTGCTTCACTTATCAGGGCCGGAAAATCATATATAAATTTAATAAGTTCTTTTTCTTTTGTTGTGATATTGATTTCGGATAAAATTTTGCCTGCTTTAATATCCTTTTCTTCTCCTTTGCGGATAACGGAACGTATGCGGGCATAGGTATATTGGATAAATGGTCCCGTATTTCCGTTAAAATCAATAGATTCTTTGGGATCAAAAACCATATTTTTTTTCGGATCGACCTTCAGAATAAAATATTTCAGGGCGCCTAAACCTATAATTCTTATTATGTTTTCTTTTTCACTATCATTAAGACCTTCGAGCTTACCTAATTCTTCGGCCATATTTCCGGCGGTAGCTATCATTTCATCTATCAGATCATCGGCATCTACAACTGTTCCTTCGCGTGATTTCATTTTACCTTCAGGAAGTTCTACCATGCCATACGACAGATGTTCGATCTTATCATACCAGTCAAACCCCAATTTTTTCAAAACAATTTTTAAAGCCTGGAAATGATAATTTTGTTCGTTTCCTACAACATAAATCATTTTTTCAGGAGTAAATTCAGAATATCGCTGATGTGCTGTTCCGACATCCTGAGTCATATACACCGAAGTGCCGTCGGAGCGCAGGAGTACTTTATGATCCAGTCCGTCATCGGTAAGATCGGCCCATATTGAGCCATCGGACTTTTGATAAAGTGTTTGCTTCTTTAGGCCATCTAGTATAAGGGATTTTCCGAGAAGATATGTTTTTGATTCGTAATAAATACGGTCAAAATCGACACCAAGCTTTTTATAGGTTTCATCAAATCCGGCATAAACCCAACCATTCATCTTTTCCCAGAGTTCCACTACTTTTTTGTCCCCGGCTTCCCACTGACGAAGCATTTCCTGAGCCTCCTTGATAATTTGAGCATTCTTCATGGCTTCTTCTTCACTCATACCCGTAGATACAAGTTCAGAAATCTGTTGCTTGTATTCCTTATCAAATTTTACGTAATAGTTTCCAACCAAATGATCTCCTTTTAATCTTGCTTTTTCAGGTGTGATGCTTTCTCCCCATTTTTCCCATGCCAGCATACTTTTGCAAATATGAATTCCACGGTCGTTGACAAGGTTTACTTTTATTACCTTATGACCGATTGCTTTGAGCAGATTGGCCACCGAAAAACCCAGGAGATTATTACGTATATGCCCTAAATGAAGAGGCTTGTTGGTGTTGGGCGACGAATATTCAACCATTATTGATTTACCGGATGAATTTTCAGGGAGCTTGCCAAAATAATCGTTTTTTAAGGATTCAATTAAAAATTCAATCCAGAAAATATTGCTGATTTCAAGATTCAGAAATCCTTTGATAACGTCAAATGCCGTTACTATTTTTGAATTGGCAACAAGAAATTGTCCAAGTTCTTTCCCTGTTTGTTCAGGTGATTTATGAGATGTTTTTAACAACGGGAAAACAACCAGAGTTATATCACCAGTAAAATCTTTTCGTGTTTTCTGAAGTTGAATTAATTCATCCGAAATAACCTGGTCATATATCGATTTGATAGCTTCCTTAATTCCTGTTTGCAGAACCTGTTCTATTGTATTCATCCCCAGCTAAGTAAATATCTTTATGCTTGTTTAAAATGACCAGCAAAGATAATATTTTTGATTCAAGTAGCAATGGGAATGTGAATGGTGTAAATTAAAATGGAGACGAAGTTTGCTGATAACCTCTTAGCGGTTCTGTATCGAAAGTTCTTTAAAGAACATTGGTTCACAACCGCTTAGAGGTTTTTTCCAAATATTGTCTAATGCCAACTATTAGAAGTCAATAGCCAAATGCCAAAAGCTAATAGCCAACAGCTTTTTTCAAAAAATTATTTCTATTTTTGAGAAAAGCATTCATAATGAAGCTCTTGAATTTTACTTTTTTATTATTCATAATTATCGCTGATGTTAAGGGACAGATTGATTTTCCTCCTTGTACAGCTTATGATTCTTTGGGGAAAGATACCATTCATGTTTTGAATTCTTATAGCAATTCCTTATATGCCGGAATTGATAATGAAATTGAGATAAACAGGAAAAATGTTCCCTTTAAAAATCTTATTGTTGAATGTGCCCGTGGTATGGTCATGGAAGATGATTCCAATTATATAGTTATGCCGTCAAAGCCCGGGATTACTGTTATCTCAATATATCAGTATGACTGCGGCGATACGGTACTTTACTTTTCAAAAGGTATGCGTGTGAATCGCATACCTTTACCTTATGTGACATTGGATAGGGTTAGACTTTCTGATTATGATTTTATCAACAAGAAGTTGTTCAAGAAAATCAGACGCTTTGAAGTTCATTTATCAGAGGATTTTGTACAGGATGGTGATTGGTATAAAGTAAAAAGTTTTGAATTCGGATACCCGGCAGGGCAGTTGTACATTTCCAAATCGTACGAAGGCGCTGGACTTACGGATGAGGTTTTACATACCATTAACAAGTTGCCTTCCGGGACCGAGGCCTGGTTTATATTTACCATAGAAGGTTCCGGTGATATTTATAAACGTTTGCCTCCGATTAAGGTTAAAATTCATTGAGCATGGTTTTAAAAAACGAGTTTGCCAATTTATTAACAATTAAACAACCATGAATGAATTTGCAGGATAGTTATCTAGTCGAATTTAAACCTGAAGGCAACTAATTTGTTTTAATTTTTACAAATTGGGTTATTATCAATTCACTATAGTCCGACTAAATAATGTTTATTATATTTCGTACCTACGGTACTTTCTTCAGCCTAGCTAGAGGCGAAATATTTATAGAAAAAGTTATTCAAGAAAATTATAGCCCCGTAGGTGGCGAAATATTTTAATATGATTTTAAATAAATACTATTAACAATTTGAAATATTTTAATCGGACAGTAATGCTATTAAATATTAAATTATAATTGATACGAACAGAAGTTATTTGATTCATAAAAACTTTTATGACAAAATTAAAAATCCATTATTTACAGCATGCACCCCATGAAGGGGCTGGTTATATAAGTAACTATGCGCAAATAAACGGTTATTCCCTTTCCTCTACCAAACTCTTTAGAAACGAACTGCTTCCGGAATTGAATACATTTGATGTGCTTGTTATCATGGGTGGTCCAATGGGTGTCAATGAAGAGAGTAAATTTGCATGGCTAAAAACTGAAAAAATTATTATCAGGAGCGCTATTGAAGCTGGGAAAAAAGTAATTGGCATTTGCCTTGGAAGTCAAATGCTCGCGTCGGTTTTAAACGCCAGGGTTTATCCCAATAAGGAAAAAGAAATTGGTTTCTTCCCGCTTATTAAAAAATCAAATAATGGTTTATTAAAAGGATTTCCGGAAAAATCTGTGGTATTTCAATGGCATGGCGATACATTTGATATACCGGTTGGCGCCGAATTGTTGGCTTCATCAGAGGCTTGCGTCAATCAGGCTTTTTTATTTGGTGAAAATGTACTTGCGCTTCAGTTTCACCTTGAAATTACAGAAGAGCTTCTTAAAGGTTTTTTAAAATCAGGGAAAAATGAATTATTGACTGAACCATATGTTCAATCTGCTGTAACAATTAAATCAGGATTTAAATTTATACCATCCTGTAATTTATTGCTTAAAGAATTGTTGAATAATTTTTTGAATGATGCTTAAGCTTAAGTAATTTTAGAGTCAAATTAATTTTAAATAGATAAAGTCTGATCTTTATAATATTTTATGATAAAAATTTCCAAAATATTTTCCTTATTTGCTGTTGTTATTTTGGTATTTTCATGCTGTAAAGATAAGGGACCTGATATTGAACTTGACAAACTTACCAAAGCCAATTGGTATTATATGAAAATGAGGTTGGTTGTCATTAATCCCATTGTACCTTCCTATAATAAAGATTCTGTTATTTACCCTGAGGATTGTGAAAAAAATTATTATACAAGATTTCTTTCTGATAGCTCCTACATTAACTATTATGGTAAAGATAAGTGTGGAACTTTTATTCCAGATTCTGTTATTGGAAAGTGGTCGTTAAACAAGTCAAATTTTATTTTAAAGAAGGAAGATGATTTATCTGGAGAGGGTTCGTATTTAATCAATGAACTTAATTTGAAAAATTTGGTTCTGGTACAGGAAACTAAAATAGAAATCAAAGTTGATGGTAAAAAGGAAACTATCCAAAGTAAAAGAACTTTCTATTACGAGAACAAGTGACTTAAATTTATATAGTTTAGAAATTATTAAAAGAGGTTGTCAAAAAATTAAGGCAACCTTTTTGATTTTGAGCAAGGGTTGATTTAATTACATAATTTTGCATATGGCAGAATTCAAAATAGTTTCTGATTTTAAACCTACAGGAGATCAGCCGGAAGCAATCCGGCAGCTTACTGAAGGTATCTTGCGCGGAGATAAGTACCAGGTATTGCTTGGTGTTACCGGTTCAGGAAAAACATTTACAATAGCCAATCTGGTTGAAAAAGTACAAAAACCGATGCTGGTACTAAGTCACAATAAAACTTTGGCTGCCCAGCTTTATGGTGAATTCAAACAATTTTTCCCAGATAATCTTGTCGAATATTTTGTTTCCTATTACGATTATTACCAGCCGGAGGCATACATGCCGGTTACAGACACTTATATTGAGAAGGACCTTTCTATTAATGAAGAGATTGAAAAACTGAGGTTAAGCGCTACCTCTGCTCTTCTCTCTGGCAGAAAGGATGTAATAGTTGTTGCATCTGTTTCGTGTATTTATGGAATCGGTAATCCTGAGGATTTTCATAACAATATTGTAACTGTAGACAGAGGTCAAAAAATTGGAAGGAACCAGTTTTTACGCAGGCTGGTTGACAGCCTGTATTCCCGTAATGAAGTGGATTTTAAGAGAGGTACGTTCCGTGTCAGAGGAGATACAGTTGATATTTGCTTGCCGTACAATGATTTTGCATACCGGATTACTTTCTTAGGAGATGAAATTGAGGAGATTGAATCATTTGATCCGATAAATGGCTCCAATATTGAATACCTGGACAAAGCTTTGATATATCCCGCCAATATTTTTGTGACCACAAAAGACAGGATGCAAAAAGCGCTTCAGCAAATTCAGGATGACATGGTGACCCAGGTAGAATTTTTTAAAAGTATTGGTAAAATTTTTGAAGCAAAGCGATTGCATGATCGTGTTACCTATGACCTGGAAATGATTAAAGAAATCGGATATTGTTCGGGTATCGAAAACTATTCGAGGTACTTTGACGGACGTTCCGAAGGAAGCCGGCCATTTTGTTTGCTTGATTATTTTCCTAAAGATTTTTTAATGGTTATCGACGAAAGTCATGTTACCATTCCTCAAATCAGAGCCATGCAGGGAGGGGATCATTCAAGAAAACAAACACTGGTGGAATACGGTTTTCGTTTGCCAGCCGCAATAGATAACCGCCCGTTAAAATTTGAAGAATTTGAGAAACTTGTTCAGCAAACAGTTTTTGTGAGTGCAACTCCGGCCGATTATGAACTGGAAAAAACAAAAGGAGTTATTGTAGAACAGCTTGTAAGACCAACAGGATTAATTGACCCTGCGATTGAAGTCAGACCCAGTCTCAACCAAATAGACAACCTTATTGGGGAAATAAACGCGAGGGCAGACAACCATGAAAGAGTATTGGTGACGACATTGACAAAACGCATGGCTGAAGAGTTGACTGCTTATCTGGCACGTATGGACATTCGTTGCCAGTATATTCATTCGGATGTTGACACATTGGAACGGGTAAAAATACTGGACAATTTGCGTAACAATGTTTTTGATGTTTTGATTGGCGTTAACCTGTTACGGGAAGGACTTGATTTACCTGAAGTTTCTCTGGTTGCCATTATTGATGCTGACAAAGAAGGTTTTTTGCGTTCAGAAAGATCACTTACCCAAACAGCTGGTCGTGCTGCTCGTAACATTAATGGAAAAGTAGTTATGTATGCAGATAAGATTACGGATAGTATGCGCAGAACAATAGAAGAAACAAACCGCCGTCGTGAAAAACAATTAAAATATAACGAGGTAAACAATATTACTCCACGGCAAATTGTTAAAGCTATAAATCCAATCATAGGATCAATATACAAACAAGAGCCTTCAAGGGTCTATACCGGACCGGAATCTGTTGATGTTGCAGCGGATCCGGTTGTAAGATATATGGATAAAAAAGCTTTACAGAAGACCATTGACAAAACGCGAAAAATGATGGAGGCTGCTGCGAAACAACTTGATTTCATTGAAGCTGCCCGCCTTCGCGATGAAATGTATATGCTGGATAAGTTGATGCGGGAAAAGTGAAATTACGGGATTTAAAGATGCTAGATTCTAGATATTGGTTCTGGATGCCTGATATCCGAGGACAGAAGGCCTGAAATTGCCTTCATTGCGAGCGGAGCGAAGCAATCTGAATTATTGAGGACTGCAGACTGAAAACTTTGAATTTTAAACTTTGAATTTTGAACTTGTCCTTCCGGTTTCCAAAATATAGTATTTTTGTTAATCAATCAGTATTTGCTATTTTTATGCAGTATTTGAAATATTTGAAAATACAATTTTAGAAATTCTGTTTTCATGCGCGGATTAATAAATATATTTACTACTCTTTTTATTACGTTAATAATTGTAATTCTCTTTTGTTCCTGTTCAAATACCTGTACCTCTCAAATGACGGAAAGCAGATCAGTCAAATTGGGTTTCTTTAAAGTAAACAAAAGGAGCATCATTGATACAACTATTGACACTGTTTTTATTTTTATCCGGTCTGACACGATGCTTTACAATGGGCAACAACCTGCCCAGGTAGTTAGTCTTGAACTTAATCAGAATAGCGATACATCCGTTTTTTATTTTAAGACAGATTCATTTAAATCTAAAACTGTAGACACTTTAATTTTTAGTTATCACCGGGATATTGAATTAGTATCATCTGATTGCGGCTTTAATTCAGTATATAATTCATTGAAATTTGAAAAATACACAAGGAATATTATTGATACTGTCATTACTGTTGTGACGGACGTAAATTCAGATGTGCCTTTAAACTATAAATTACTACTAAAAGTAAAACCCAAAACCAAATCCGGACATATTAACAAATACGTACTTTTAAATGATAATCATAAATGTAAGTTTGATTAATTTGTTAATGAGAGCAAAAAAAATCATTTTTTTATTTTTATTAACAACGGTTTTTTTTGGAGCGAATTGTCAGGATATGGGCGCTCTAAAACAGGGCATTAGTATCGGATATGATTTTTCAGGATTAATTATTAAACTATTTCAACCAACACAAACAAGCGGGGAGTTATCTCTTACTGCCGGTGCATTTAAAAAACTTTATTATACAGTTGAGGCCGGTCTCCAAAAGATAAATGATAAAGAAACCAATTTTAATTACTTATCAAATGGGCAGTATATTAAAGGAGGTTTCGATTATAATTTTTACAAAAGAAAAAGACCTGAAGAAAACAATATGGTATTTTTGGGTGTAAGATATGGATTGGCTTCCATGAATCATAGTGCAAATAACATCACAATTGAATCTGTTAAATGGGGAAATTATACCATGGAATCGGTTCCGGAAACGAAAGTTAAAGCCCAATGGATAGAACTTGTTGGAGGAATAAGGGTTGAATTGATCAGGAACTTTTCTATGGGTTGGTCGGGTCGCGTGCATTTTTTAACTAGTTTAAAAAGTGTAAATAAACCTTTTATGATTCCTGGTTTTGGTAGTGGTTACAGTTCAACAACAATAGGATTTAACTATTCAATATATTATACTTTTCCTATAAGAAAATATCCCAGGGAATAGAATTTCATTTTAAAGTTTTCCGAACAACTTGACAAAAAAGCGATGAAACGCATGTCCTCCTTTGGGATCGATATACATGAAAATACATCTGTCTGTAATTACATCTATTCCCTTATTCACGGCAAGAACGATTGAATTGGGAGTTTCAGATTTTTGTTGCATCCAGATCATATCAAAACCTCTTTCTACCGCAGATTCAATTAGTTTGTCTGTTACATGCTTTGGTGTCACAACATAAAGGTTTCTTACAGCCGGCGGGAGGTCAGAAGGCTTTTTAAAGCAAATGGTACCATCCAGACTCTCGGCTTCAGGATGAATAGGATAAAGCTTATAACCTTTTGAACGCAGAAATTCGAATGCCTTATAGCCAAATTTTTTAGTATCTCTTGAAGCACCGGCAATAGCCAAATCTTTATTGGCTAGAAACTTTTCTATTTTCAGTGTATGTGTATTTTTATCATTCATAAGTTATTAGTATAGATTTATTTTAAACCAAGTTTCTTGTTTTCTTTCAATAAGCTGGCCGATTCAATCATGCGTTTGTTTATTGTCTCCTCTCTTTTTGCATTGGTGATCCAAAGGACATATTGCTTCTTATATGAGGTTGCTAATTTATTGAAGTTTTGTAAAGCGGGCTCATTTTTTTTGAAAAAATCAGTAATATATCCAGGGACAATAAATTCTGCATGTCCTGATCTTCTATCAGAGTTTGTATTATTCGTTTTTAAAATATTCTTATAAACAGTGGAATCAATTTTGTCATATCCTGCTTTATTCATTAAACCTTCATCAATTGCTTTTTTTACTCTCTTAAGATTTAGTGCTGACCATTTTTTTGTATTTGTCCTGGGTGTAAACTTCCTTGCATATTTACTTTGGTCAATATTTTTGATAATACTGTCTATCCATCCAAAGCATAAAGCCTCTTCCACTGAGTCGTCGTAAGAGATATTTGTTACCGGGGTCTTGGCCTTGTAATAGATAAGCCATACTTCATTATATTTAAAATGGTTTTTTTGAAGCCAAATGCGCCATTCTTTTCTGTTTTTAAATTGTATATAAAGTTTATCAGGCATATTAATTTTCCTCAAAAGATATTCCAAAATATCCGGCAATCTCCCTGATATCTTTAACAATTTCAGGGATAATTGTAATGCCATTCTTTTTCAGAAGCTCCTCTTTTTCCCTTTCGGGATCACCCGGTATAATAACTTTTGTTTGACTTGGGGCGACCCTGGCGTTTCTGAATGTTTCAATCCATTCATCCATTTTGGATTTGAATTGTTCTGATGTCTGGAAAGCATCAATACGCATGGCACCAAAAAAATGGCCTGTTCCTTTGCCAACTTTTTGGTCAAGTACAGG
>Ga0182017_10002071_pt1 | contig 15363 bp, 13 predicted proteins | sample 712E3DmetaG_FD_120492 | JGI IMG/M metagenome (GOLD analysis project Ga0182017, IMG submission 120492) | Permafrost microbial communities from Stordalen Mire, Sweden - 712E3D metaG | ecosystem: Environmental > Terrestrial > Soil > Wetlands > Permafrost | place: Sweden: Stordalen | collected... | reverse complement strand
AATAAAGAGCAGAATAACCGGGAAACTTGCATAATAACATAGTCCATAGAGCGCTTTTAAACGGATGGGGAATTGTTCTTCGTTGGATTTATAGGGTAGAGAATTTAACGCGCTTTTAAGTTGGCCGGGAAGTAAATCCCCTACGCACTGTTTGATTGCTGCGCGATGGGTATTCAGCCCCGGCTCGTACCCCGGCCATAGCAAAAACCTGCAGGTATTCTTCAGGGTATTCTTTAGCAATTCCCGCTTGTAGTTGCTCAAAACATACACGATAAAACTTCTGGTTTCTTTAAAAAGGTTATCGTCGACGGGCTGATAGCCCAGCCCTTTTTCACCTTGCCAGTCTCCCCAAAGCAAGGCGTGAGAAGGTTCTCCGGCGGTGAGAGCAAATTCATAAAATTCTTTGTGCTTGCCAATATAGGAATCGGGGTATTTTTTCATATAGGAACGGGCGGCGTCAGGGTAATCGGCCATAAGGCGCGGCACAGTCATGGCATATCGCGCTTTCGAAAAAAATATAAAATCATCCCCCTTTAAATAACCTGTTAGGACAACGCTTATGATGGAAATAATAAAGGTTATTATTATCGAAATCAGGGCAGAGCTAATTTTCTTCCGGTGAAATATTATCCAGTATGCTACGGCGGAAAGAAGGAACAGCGGAATGTTCTCATAGTGAGCCAGGAAACATAAACTTAAGGTAATATAAAGAAAAATATTTTTGTTGCCGTTCAAGATGAGGAATAATACTAATAAGCCGGCGGCGGTATAAATATCCATCATCACGGAAATAGCATAATAGGCGGCCGCGGACATTATTATCGCGATAAGCCCCACGATAAAACTTTTATGAAAGAATTGCGAAGACGATACTGTAACATACGCTAATAAAATTATCTGAATAATTGCAAATCCCCAGGCTCCCGTGATGGCGACCAGCGGATGAAACAAGTAACAGACTGAGGTCAGGGCAAAGGGGCAGGTTTGGAAAAAAAGCGCCCCTCTTAAATACCTTTGCGAATCCCAATTTATAATCGGGTAACCGATAATAATAAGATATATTGTTAAAAATAAACTTATTACCATAAACGAAAGCCAATAGTTTTTTTGCCATTTTTGGGCGCCGATACGCATGGAAACAACTCCTCGGTTCAATTTTCTTCGGCAGATGAAGAAAGTTTTATTTATTAATGAGGCTTCGCCATAAAATTTAAAATATAACCGAAAGCTTTGACTTCTCTGATAAAATAAAGTTTGCTTTTATTCCGCTCGTTCCACCAGATAGGTATCTCTTTTATCCGATAGCCGCGCCTTATCGCCCTTACTAACATCTCGGTATCCCAGAACACGCCGCGCTTAAGCGTCTTATCGTAACCCATCTCATCCACCAGCCGCAGAATCACCCCCTTTTTAAAAGCCTTGAATCCGCACATGTGGTCGCGGATTTTTGTTCTAAAAACTATTCGCACAAAAGCATTATACAGGATGCTTATTACCAGCCGGAATGGTTTTCTTTTTATTTTAGCGCCACAAACATAACGGCTTCCCGTCGCGATATCGTAACCAAGGATTATCTGGTCGATTAAATCCTGCAAAAAACGCAGGCTGGCGGCGAGATCGACATCCACAAAAACTATAATATCGCCGTTTGCCTTCCGGAAAGATTGCGCGAGGTTCTCCCTGCGGGTAGGGCCGATTTCATAATTGAGAAGCGTAACTTCCCGGTTCGAGGCGTGGATTTTTTCTAAAATATGCCGCACGTTGTCGCGGGAAGAGTCGTTGACGATAAATATTTCGTAAGCCAGGGGTATTCTTTTTAAAATATGCCGGAGCGTATTGATATACCGCTCGATGACGTCTTTTTCGTTAAAGATCGGGATAAAAAGAGAGACCTTATGGTTTTTGTTTGCTTCCTGCATAGGTTTAGGGTTTATCGCCGGGATTGAGCTTCCTTATGTTTGCTTACGGCAGAGCATAAATCGAAATCTCTTCGTCGCCCCGGCTGAATTTTTTTACCAGCGCCGCGTTCGTTTTTTGTTGAAATTTTATTACTTCTTCTGCCTGGTCGGTCCAAATCCGGTAATACTTCGAAACGACGATGATCGTTCCCTGGCTGGCGGTTTCCGGCGGCACATCCACAACATTGGCCAGTGGCCGGTTGACATACCCCCGTACCGGCAGGGTCAGGTTATTATTTACCGGCAATGCGGCGACAATCAAACGGGAGGAGAATTTTTTTGCTAAAAACCCGGCAGCTTCTTTATGAATTTTTACGATATTAAGATAATCCAAATTTAAATCATCTTTTTGCGGCAAACCTCTCGAATGCCAGCAATTAATGAAAATAAAAATAGAGAATAGGAAAACTAAAGTATGCGCGATTTTATTTTTAATCAATTGGATCACGGCGGCGGTTCCGGCCAGAAACAACAACGGCTGGAGGAATAATAGATAACGCATTGAAAATCCGTAGTGCTTCCCTTGTATGCCGGCAAAAAATAATATCGAAATCAAAGATAATATCGCAAAAAGCAGGAGTTCATTCTTTAAAAAACCTTTCCGGATATCTTTTTTGAATAAAGAAAGAAAAGCGGCTAAAATAACCGCGCCGGTAAAAAAAATCCTGAAATCTTCCCGGAAGGTCCATCTTAGAATCCATTTCATTAAATCGGGAAATAGCGAAAACCTTTCGAGAAGCGAAGTGAATAAGGGGAAAAAAAACCAGCCCAAAAGCAGCTTGTTGAGAATCATCCATACTAAAAAAAATAAAAGCGGCGACAGAATAAACAATGTTTCTAAAATTAACTTCTTTGTTTTTGACGATACTTCTTCCCGGCGGGATTTTCCGGTAAATTCCGGTAAATTCAGGATAACCTGGTATATTCCGATCGCGATGACCGTCAATATCGCCGGTTCTTTAGTCAAAACAAGCAGGGTCGCGGCGATGAGATACCCTCTCCTTTTACCGCTGACAAAATAATAGATAGCTGCGGTCGATAGCGCTGTCACCAGCATATCGCAATACAAAAGGCCGCATTGCGCGAAAAAAAACGGCGAGAAAAAAAGCAACAGGCCGGCGAAAAAACCGGTTTTTTTGTTATATAACTTTTCTCCCAGCAGAAAGGTAAAGTAAAGGGTGGAAAGGGAAAAAAACATTATCGCCAGGCGCCCCACGGCAAGCGAGCAACCGAATAATTTGAAAAGCAAAGCGACGAAAACAAAAAAAACCGGCGGGTGGTAAGCCCAGTAGGTAACGAAAGGGTTAAGGTGGTTGTCGTAGACTGCCAAAATACTGGTGATGTAATTCCATTCATCATTAAAGGCAGGAAGATTCAGGCACGGCCTTTTAAGAAAAAACAATAAAATTAAAAATAAAAAAAATACCACCGGCCGGATTAACTTATCGTTTATCTTCATACTTTCCTGTGCCGTAAAAAATCTGCGACGATCAAGCTTGCGGCAAGGCTTGGCAGAAGCATGACTCTTAATTGGTATCTTAAATATATGTTGATAAAGTTAGACATGGCAAAGGCATTGATCAATATAAAGATCGCGGTTAAGACAACGAAGGGATAATATTTTAAATTTTTTATTTCCCTTTTTATAAAGGAAAGGAATATAAAAAATATTATGATTGGAAAAGTTATGCGGGAACACATTGCATAGACCAGTTCAAAACTTATAAGCGACAGTATCCCTTTGTATTGTAAAGAATTTTTAGCGGCGGCGAGCTGCCCGGGTATAAATTCTCCTATAAATTGCTCGATCGGTTCCTTGCCGGATTCTCCTCCTATCTTGTGCCCCGGCTTTATGAGAAACCGGTACGTATTTTTTAAAGCATTTTTAAATAATGTAAGCTTGTAGTTTTTCAAGGCGTATGATGTAAATTTTTTTGATTCCTTATCGAAATTGTTAAAGCCTGCCCCGAGGCCGATTCCTTCTTTTGCATCCCAGAGCAAGACGTGAAACGGGTCGGCTTGAGTTTTAGCATATTCGTAAAGTTTTTTACGCTTGCTGAAGCCGGAATCGGGGTATTTTTCCATATATGACCTTGCGATCTCAGGAGAATCGGCCATGATCCGCGCGGCGCACATGGAATATCTTACCTTAGGAAAAAAGCGAAAATCATTTTCGGCCAGATAATTAGCCGAAAAAACACCGATAACAAGAATGAGAAAGAGGAATGTCATCGGAAGCAATTTTAAATTAAATTTTTTTCGATCAAATATTGCCCAATATATCCCGGCGCAGAGAGGGAAGAGGAAAATATTTTCATAATGAGCTACATAGCATATGCTTAATATAGCATAGAGAAAAATATCCTTATCTTCATTCAGTACAAGAAACAATGCCAGGAATCCCGCGGCAGTGTAGATATCCATCATCACCTGAACGGCAAAATAACCCGCCGCAGATACCAATATGGCGATGACGCCTACGGTAAAATTTTTATTAAAAAATTTTAATACTGAAACTGTAACGTAGGTTAATATAGCTATTTGAAAAAATGCAAATCCCCATGCCCCGGCTAAAGTTATCAGCGGTTTGAGCAGATAAGATACCGGCGACAAACTAACGTAATCCGGATTCAAAAAAAGCGAACTGCCTAAATATCTTGCCGAATCCCAAAGGATAATCGGGTAGCCGGCAATAACAAGATGCAGCGCCAAAAAGAGAGAAATTGCCGCAGATGAAAGCCACTCGTCATATCCCCATTTTTTTATGCCGACATACATATGGTGTAACCTCGCGCTAAGTTAAAAATGAATTTTAGCAGTATCGCAACCGGAAGTAAAGCGGAATTTAGGCCAGAAGTTTACCCATTTTTGAAAACAACCAAAAATTTTCCCGCAAAGGCGAGCGAAGCCTTCCAGAAGAGAGAAAGTTCGCAAAGGGTGTCGATTCTCTTATTATTTTCTTTGCTTGGCGAACTTTGCGGGAAATCTTTATTTGTTGCTTTTTTGGTTTTTATTTTTTAATTCTTTATATCCCAAGGGGTTATATCAAAAAGCGTGAAAATTTTAGGAATGTTTAGGAATTTATATTGTTTTCGCGACGTAAAAAATTTAAACTAATTTACATTCCTCCTGAAAAATATTACAATATTACCGAAATATATAAAAAAGGAATTCATGCGACGATTAGCCATATTCTTCCTGTTTTTATTTTTTGCTTTATTATTTACCCACGACATCCGATCCCATGATCTATGGCGGCATCTCGCTACCGGTAAATACATTGCCGGTAACCACGCTGTCCCGCATACCGATATGTATTCGCAGGCTTCTTGCGGGAAATCCTGGATCGATATGCAATGGCTGTTCGAGCTGGCTATCTTCGGGGTTTATAAACTTTTCAATATTGCCGGGATTATATTATTTAAAACGCTGGTCCTTCTGGCGGCGTTTTTCATCTTATTTAAATCGGTTTACCGGCCGGAAAGGGTTTTTGCCGTAATCTCTGTTTCGTTGCTTTGCGCTCTGTCCTTCTGGGAACGTACCTACATCCGGCCGGAAATGTTTACCTTTCTATATTTAGCTGCTTTTTTGTATATTTTGCACCGCTACAAATATTCTTCTGCCGGCAAATATATTTATCTCATCCCTGTGATACAACTTTTATGGGTCAACAGCCACGGGCTATTTATGCTCGGTGCGGTGATAATGTGGTCATTTGTACTGGGGGAATTCTTATCCGCCAAAAACCGTTTGCCGTTTTTCAAGGAAGGCAGGATAATAACCGGCCGCAGTTATTTTCATCTTACGCTTGCCGCGGCTTTAAGCTTAATTGTTCTTTTTATTAATCCTTACGGCTTCAAAGGCGCATTATTTCCTTATACATTGTTTACGCATATGAGCGGCCAATTTAAGGTTTTAGCGCTGACGATAGGGGAGTTAAACCCTTCTTTTTCTTATCTTTGCCGTGGCGGAGCGATTGGTTTTTACAAAATACTTATATTTGTTTCGGCATTATGCTTTGCGCTTAATGTGAAGCGCCTTTCTTTTTCGCACCTTATACTTTACGGCGTGTTTTTATGCTTATCATTACTGGCCAGGCGCAATATAGCCCTTTTTGCCCTGGTATGCCTGCCGGTTACCGCGGAGAATTTATGCCAATTTCTGGAAAACCGCAAAAGTGCTTTCCGTTTCCATAAAACGGTTCAGCTGGTATCGCTCTTTGTATTTTCGCTGGTATTGCTTTTTTGCATTAACGACCTTATTTATAACGGCCGGATTATCCGCGATGATATCGAGAGAAAATTATCTTTGGGAATAGCGCCTTTTAAATTTCCCGAAGGAGCGGCTTCCTTTGTACTCAGGCACGGATTGAAAGGTAATATGTTTAACGACCTGCAAAGCGGCGGTTATCTTATATGGCGTTTTTACCCCGGACGAAAGGTACTTTTTGACGGCCGGTTGGAAGTTCACGGCACCGATTTTTATGCCGGATACGTGCGCCTTCTGGAACAACCTTTGTTATGGGAAAGTTTTTCGCAAAAATATTCCATAAATTACGCTTTGTTTTCTCATCGCGACGCCGACATGGATAAGTTGCTGGTTTATCTTTATCATAGCCCGCGGTGGAAATTGGTTTTTTGCGACGACCTATCCGTAGTTTTTTTAAAGGATTCTCCGGAAAATAGCGCGACGATAAGGGGCTGCGAAATCTTCCCGGTGTTTGCCGATTTTTCATCAGACGATACCATTGCATTCGATGACGGGGACAAAGCCTCTATCTATTTTTCCCGCGGTAATCTTTTCGCCCGGCTGGGTATTTACGACAAGGCGCGCGACAATTATGTAAAATCCCTGATATTCAAACCTTACGATAACGCGGTATACATAAACATGGGCATACTGTATCAAAATGCTTGGCGTTACGAAGAAGCGATCGAAGAGTACGAAACAGCTTTAAGTATAGTTTCCCGTTCTTCGCGCGCGCTGTTTAATCTGGGTAATCTTTATTATGGCCGGGGAGAAACCGGTATGGCTTTGAACTATTTTCAGCGGGCCGCCATGGCGGATCATTCCTTTGCCGAAGCGTATTTTAACGCCGCAGGCATCGGCATGGCCTACGGGCAATATGAGCGTGCCGAAAGTTTGTATTTGCAAGCGTTAAGAATACGGCCATGGCATATCGATACGATGATAAACCTCGGTGTGCTCTATGCGAAAGAAGGCCGGCCGGATAAAGCGCGCCGGCAATTTTTAAAAATCCTGGCGTCCGATCCCGGCAATAAAGCGGCGTTAAAGAATTTAAGATTATTGGATAAAACTCCTTGACTGGAGCCCCGCGGGGCGACGTCCCGTCTTGCTTTCGTCCCCGCCGGTAGGCGGGCGGGGGGGGTATAATAAAACCAAGTCCCGTCGTTTATGGTGGACCAGATTTTATTACGGCTAATGGGATAAGCGAGTCTGACCGCCCTGAATATATAATCCTATTGGATTTTACGCGCTTTATTGTAAAATATCTACAATGAAACGTTTTTCTATATTTTTACTCTTCTTGTTTATCTTCCTGCTGTTCGTCCACGATATTCAGTCTTTCGACTTGTGGTGGCACCTTAAGACCGGCCAGTATATTATCCAAAATTTTAAAATTCCCCATACCGATTTATATTCCTATACCTCGGTAGGTAAACCTTGGATGGATATGCAGTGGTTGTTTCAGGCAATACTTTTCCTGGTATACAAATATTCCGGCTGCAGCGGATTGATTTTGTTTAATGCCCTGGTTGTCCTGTCGATTTTTTTAATTATCTTCAAGGCTGTATACGGCCCTGGCGAATATTTTTTTACCGCCGCAGCGGTTTTTCTTGCCGCGCTATGCCTGTGGGAAAGAGGTTCTTTGCGTCCGGAAGTATTCAGCTATTTTTACCTGAGTATATTTGTCTACGTTTTGCACCGTTATAAATACGCCGGCTCCGGATACAATAAAAATTACATTTATCTTCTGCCCCTGGTACAACTGTTCTGGGTTAACAGCCATGCGTTGTTTATCCTGGGAATCGTGCTGGTTTATTCGTATGTTTTAGGCGAAACCTTAAGCTCGCGCGTAAAATTACCGGTTTTAAACGATAAGGCTTGCCGTATAGAAGGGGAAGACTACCGGCGTCTTTTGGTTGCCGCAGCGCTTATAACTGTCGTCTCTTTTCTGAACCCTTACACCTACCGTGCTTTTATTTTTCCTTTTACGCTTTTGGACAGGATCAACGGCAGCATCAAAATATTTTCTGCGGTCGGAGAATTGCCCGTAGGAGAAATCCAGCCGCCTTTTTCTTCTTTTTGCCCGAACACCACCATCCTTTTTTATAAATCTATCCTGGCGTTGTCCTTCGCGGCGATGTTGATTAATTCGCGCCGTCTTTCCTGGCCCCACCTGATATCTTATTCATTTTTTTTCGGCCTTTCTTTTTTAGCCCGGCGCAATATTCCGCCGTTCGCCTTAGTGTGCGTTCCGATTATAACGGAGAACCTGTGCCAGGCGGTAAGGGGACGGGTAAAGGAATTCCTGGCGCGCGGCGATATCCGTTTTGCCGGTTCGTGTATTATCGCTGTTATCACAGCGCTTGGTATAATCGACCTCTCCGGAGGAGGAGAGCGTATTCGGGGCAATACCGAAAAGAGCTTTTATCTTGGCATGGCGCCATTTAAGTATCCGGACGCCGCGGTTTCTTTTGTGGAAAAAGCTTCCCTGAAGGGCAACATTTTTAATGACCTCCAAAGCGGAAATTATCTTATCTGGCGTTTTTATCCCGAACGTAAAGTATTCTTAGACGGCAGGCTGGAGGTGCATAGCGAGGAATTTTATACGGAATACGTGCGGCTGCTCGAGGATCCCGGGCTTTGGCCAAAAATAGTTAAAAAATACAATATAAATTACGTTTTGTTATCTCACGTGGAAGAAGGCCTGGACAAATTATTAACCTATCTCTATTCTGATTCCGGGTGGAAACTTGTGTACTTTGACGATGTCGCCGTGGTTTTTGTTAAAGATTCAGAGGAAAATAAAAAAATTATTAAAAACTATCGAATCGATGTTGCTTCTTCCGATTTTAGCGATATCGGCAGTTTAGGGGGCCTTTCCCCAAAATTATTATCCCGGATATATTCCCGGCGAGGTAATTTTTTTGCCCGGTTTGCCGTTTTCGAGAAAGCTAAACAAAATTATACGAAGGCTCTTATCTATGATTCTTTTGATGAGAATATATATATTAACCTGGGGATAATCCATTCAAGGGAAAACGATTTTTTGTCGGCTGGTGATTCATACAAAAACGCTTTAAAGATAAATCCGCATTCGGTTTTAGCCAGCCTTAATCTTGGCGCGCTTTATTATCGCCGGAACAATATCGGCCTGGCAGTTAAATGCTACCGCGACGCGATTAAATTTGGCGGCGGCTTAAACGGAGCGTATTACGATATGGCCGGGATATGCCTGCTGTATGGCCAATACGAACAAGCGGAGAAATGGTACCTCAAGCTGTTGAACGTCCGGCCCTGGAACATTAACGCAAGAGTCAATCTCGGGGTTGTTTATGCCCGGCAGGGATTATACGAAAAGGCGGAAAAAGAATTTTCGGAAGTTTTAAAAACCAACCCCGATGATCCGATTGTTCTCAAAAATATTGCAAGGCTAAGTGCTGTGCCGCGGAGATAATATACATTCGTTGCTATTTTTTTGTTTGCGAAACCTATTTTTTCGGTTAAAATTATAGTACGCATGCCGGAGACGAAAACTCCGACAGTTGATTATTCAACTTTGCTAAAGGAAGGGGGGGTATATGAAGTTTAATGTTTTTAAAAAAAGTTTTACACTTATTGAATTGATCATGGTTATAGTTATTATCGGTATTTTAGCGGCTACAGCGATACCTAGATTTATTAATTTGCGTGATCAAGCTAAACTTGCTGCAATTGCGGGATCTCTTGCCGCGTTAAGAAGTGGGATAAACGTCCAATACGGCACTATCAATGTCAAGGGCTATGACCAAACCGGCAATGTCCCCACTTTAAGCGAGATGACCAATAATCTGGTAAGCAGGGGTGGGGGCGCTTATGTTTCGCCGGTTGTCAACGATCCTTTCCCGCACAATTTGTTTGTGGAGAATAATAATGTGACTAATGTGGTAAACGCTTCCGGCCGTTATAAGGGTGCTGTTATTGGAAATTCAGGCGGGTGGGCATATAATCCTACGACGGGAGAAATATGGGCTAACAGCAATACGGCAAGAGAAAATTATCTATAAAATTTTAGATATTTTTTCCTTTTCGGTTTTTTCTCCCCGGTATTCGTGCCGGCATCGCTAACCATTTATTATCAATCAAGTTATAGCTTTATCCCGCCAGCTGCCATTTACTACCAGGGGATCCCCCATGTTATTCCATAAATAAGTATTACTTATAGGAAGGCAGGCATCAGCAAATAAAGCGTTGATAAACATATTTTTTAAGCTAAAATATAATTATGGAAGGCAAGCAACTCGAAGAAATACGAAGGCTATTTCTGTTCCAAACTTTAACCAATGAGGAAGTCGAACAAATCGCGGCTATTCTACACGAAAAGAAAGTTTCTTCCGGTGATAAAATCTTTTCCGAAAAAGATGAGGGCGATACGATGTATGTAATCAAAAGCGGTTCGGTAAAAATCACTAAGCAGCGGGAGGGGGAAACAACAGAAATGGTCGTGTTAAGTTCCGGAGGTACGTTCGGAGAAATTGCCTTGTTCGGCTATGTTTTGCGCACCGCTTCCGCCGTTGCCGTCGAAGAGGCTTCACTTTTAGAAATCCGGCGCAATGAATTCGTCGATTTTATTTCTTCGCATTCCGCGATTGGAGTTAAGATACTTTTTTTTCTGATACAAAATATGGCTAAACGGCTGCGCCGGCTTGATAAGCATCCCGAAGAGGCAGCTTTTATTTAATGAGGTTTAGCCGATTGCAAGCCCGCAGGGCGCAGCAAGAGGCTGTAACCGAATTACCCAGCACTAATTTTGTGTAGCAAAATTAGTGCTGGGTAATGAGACTCAGTCGATAATGTAATTAAGCCTTGCCGTGAACGGCAGGCCAAGATTCATTGCTCCGAAGGGGGGAATGAGGCAGGGAGGATATATGGAGCAGAAAAGAATAAACGAATTGAAAGAATTATTTTTATTTCAATTATTAACCGTTGAGGAATTGGATGATGCAATCGAATTTTTTCATGAAAAGATGTATGCCGGAGGAATGAAAATCTTCAGCGAAAAAGAAAAAGGCGAAACGATGTATGTAATCAAGAACGGTACGGTAAAGATAAGCATACAGGAAGCCGGCCGGGAAAAAGAAATTATTACGTTTTCGTCGGGCGAATTTTTCGGCGAGATTACCCTTTTTGAATACGCCTTAAGGACTGCGACTGCGACGGCGGTGGAGGAAGTGTCGGTTTTAGAAATCAGCCGTAACGAGTTCAATAAATTATTTAATCAGAAGCCGCAAATCGCGGCAAAAATCCTGTATCAGATGATGAGCGAGATGTCCCACCGGCTCCGGCGTAAAAATATGCCCGGCGGCGGTTTGATATTTTAATAATGAGACTTATCCAGCACTGATTTCAAAATGAAATTAGTGCTGGATGTAGTCGAATTACCCCTGAGCGGAGCGAAGGGGTGAGGCTGTAGCCGAATCAATTCAGCTATGCCCTGAGTATAGGGCAGGCTTCATTGCCAAAATCGTTGGAGCGCGAAGCGCGACTTCAGATTTTGTAATGAAACTTGACCGGTATCCCGGTTATAGTTGAATTATCCCGATAGGGAGGTAATGAGTGAGGCTTCATCGCGAGCGCATGTGTAGCGTGCGCTGTGAAACTTGTCCGGTACTTCCATACTGCAATACCATCCTTTTTTTCGCATCAAAAAATAAAATTCAGGAAAACGCTTACAGCAACCGTTTTTTTAGCAGGTTAATCGGGCTTAACCCGTTGTAATTTAATGAGCTGCGCATTTTCTGGTCTGGGCGAAAAGTTATCTCCCTGCCCGGCGGCGTGGTATTTTTTTGCGTTTCGGCATTGGTATTCATTTTTGAGGCGTGGTATACTTAACCATGACTCCTTCCAGGTGCGATTATGCAGGGGCGGAGCGCCGCGAGTTTTCGAGGGTAGAGGAGAGTTCTTTGTTTGAATATTCTTTAATCAGAAAGTCTACTGCCCGTATTTCGTTTCTCAAAGATCTCGGGCCGATAGGGCTGTGCTTTTTTTCCAATGAAAAGATAGAACCGGCCAGCCATTTATATTTTTGTCTTTATTCCTCCGGAATGGCCGATCCCATAAAGCTTATCGGCAAGGTTGTGTGGTGCAAGGAAACTGCTTCTTCCCTCTGGATCCCCCGCTATCGTGTCGGCCTGGAATTTTATGACGGCGATTCTGCGCAGTATGCCCGCTTAACGGATTTGCTTCGCGCGAAAGGCGCGGGTACTAAAATTTGAAAGCCGGGATGACCGTGTTCAGCGGCAAGACTGCTTGCAAAAAAGCATAGCTATGGTAAAATATTTCAGCTATGCAAAAAATTTTATACTGCGCTGATAAACCGTTAAAGAATAAACCCTTCCCCTTCCTTCCTCTGGTCGTCACCCGCCGGATAAAAGATGTGTATAAAAAAGATTACCCCCTTGTTATTTTCAGCGAAGATGCGGTGAAAAATAAACAAATCAATCTGCAGCTGTTGCAGGATAAGGTTTGTTTTATTAATTTTTCCCGGGAGGGAGAAAATAACTTTGAATTAACTGGGAAGTTTGGTTTTCTCGATTATCTGGTCGACGGGCATTCTAAGGAAAAGGTTCTTTTCAAGATACACCGCGCGTGGGGGGTTGTGGCTTCCCGCCGGAAGATACTTAATCTAGAGCGCGGTATTCTGAGTAAAGATAAAAAACTTGAAAAAATTACCTTAGTCGATCCTTCCTGCGATTGTTATAATTGGCGTTATTTTGTCCATCGTTCCCAACAGGAATTAAGCCGCGCCCGGCGGCATTTTTACAATCTTTCGTTCATCGCCGTGGATATCGATTATTTTCGCCAGGTAAACGAACTCTACGGGATTAAAGTCGCCGACAGCATGATCTCCGATATGGTGAAAATTATAAAAAAGATTTTGCGAAAAGAAGATATTGTCAGCCGCTGGCGCGACGATGAATTTTTTATTATCATGCCTTATATATCGAGCGATAATGCTTATCGGGTTGCCCGGAGAATAAAAAATAAAATCGCCGGCCACAAATTTAAGTATAAAAAATTAAGTTTGAGTATTCACGCGAGCATTGCTTTTGTTTCCTTCCCGCAGGATAATGTCGTTAATACTGCCGATGTGGTTAATGCTTTAACCAAATGCCTGGCGACCGCTAAGGGCAAGGGCGGCAACGTAATCATTCCCTATTCTCCCGTCGCCTATAATATTGTTTGCCGCGAAAAAGAAGAGGCAAGCGTTGATGAATTGCAGGAGAGAATCAAAAAAATGGATTCTTTGCTCACGCGGGATCTGCTGGAGATGATTTACGGTTTTGCTAAAGCGATTGAGGTAAAGGATGCGTATACCGCCAAACATACGGAGTCAACGGCGGTAATCGCCGAAAAAATTGCCCGGGAGTTGTCCGTGCCCAGCGATGAAATAGAAAATGTAAAACGCGCGGCCATTTTGCATGATTTAGGCAAGGTCGGCATCGATGAGAGTATTCTGGCAAAAAAAGGGCCTTTGAATAAAGAAGAGAGAGAGGTGGTCAAGACTCATCCCTGGATTGCCACGGAGATTTTACGGGAGATCCACGCGTTAAGGGGAACGATTCCGGCGATTCTATATCATCATGAGCGTTTTGACGGTTCGGGCTATCCTTTAGGATTAAAAGGCGAAGAAATTCCTTTAGGCGCGCGCATTATCGCCGTGGCCGATGTTTATCAGGCGCTGATCAGCAACCGTCCCTACCGAAAAGCGTTTAATAAACAAGCGGCGATTAAGATAATCCGGGAACAAACGGGAAAACATTTTGATCCGAAGATTGTGGACGTATTCCTGAAAATTGTTGGTATGAATAAAAATAATTCAAGAGAATAAGAATCCCTTTTTGATTAATTCCCGCATGCGTTTATTTCCGGCCGATAAATTCTATATGCAAACCGCCATAGCCCAGGCGCGCCTCGCTTATCAGGAAGATGAGGCTCCTGTCGGCGCGGTAGTCGTTTTAAAAGATAAAATAATCGTCAAGGCTTATAACCAGGTAGAGCGTTTGTCTGATCCCACGGCTCACGCGGAAATCCTCGCCGTCACCGGCGCGGCGGCTTTTTTGCGCTCTAAGTGGCTGCAAGATTGCGTGCTATACGTTACGGTAGAGCCATGCAGCATGTGCGCGGGAGCGTTAGTGCTGGCGCGCATCGGCCGGGTTGTTTTTGGCGCCGTCGACCCCAAAACCGGCGCGTTCGGTTCAAAGATGAACATTAACGATTTAAAGCTTAATCATAAGATAAAATATAAAGGCGGAATCATGGCCGATGAATGTTCACAATTAATGAGCGATTTTTTCAGGAAGAAGAGGGAAGAGAAGAAGACTCAAACGACCGCCATTCGCCGCACGGTAAATTGAAAAATGCCTTTTAAAAATCTTCAGGCAATGCTATAATACACGCCGTCACGAGAAATATTATTAAGATTTTTCGTTTCGCCATAGCGGAACTCGAGATCCAAGAAATTTCTGCATATGAGAAATCTTGTTGAGATTTCTCGCCCTTAATGGGGCTCGAAATCCTCGAATTTGCTTCGCGAATTCTCGGAGAGGTGGCCGAGTGGTTTAAGGCGGCGGTTTGCTAAACCGCTGTATGGGTGAAAGCCTATACCTGGGGTTCAAATCCCCACCTCTCCGCCATTTTTCGCAAAGCGAAAAATGGCGAGATCTCGCCCGCCAGCGAAGCTGGTGAGGCGGATCCGCCATAAAATACCCCTCACCCTATTGAAATGGTGCAAGGGGTATTTTATTTTTGTAGAGGGGGCTTGCAAGTTCCAGAGCTTAACGAGACTGATTCTGCGCCGGAAAAATTAAAAATTATTAATTTTATTTTAACGTTAATCTAACGAAATGCCGGCTATACTCATTTTTCACCGTAAAGATGCTGCCTGTGCATGGCAAGCAGGCGTCAGGGATGTGCTTAGCGCAAAAAATATTGTTGCCTTAAGAGTTATCTAAAAGTATAATCGTACAAAAGATTCAGGGAAGCATTCCTCCGGTTCCGCCGCAAGAAATAAAAGACTGAGGAGATCGGTAATGCTATGGGAAGAGATTTACATGGTAAGCAACGCCGCTATAGAGATTCCAAGCCAACGATGGATTTAGCCGGGTGCCAGCTATTTTTT
>Ga0182017_10002070_pt1 | contig 15363 bp, 11 predicted proteins | sample 712E3DmetaG_FD_120492 | JGI IMG/M metagenome (GOLD analysis project Ga0182017, IMG submission 120492) | Permafrost microbial communities from Stordalen Mire, Sweden - 712E3D metaG | ecosystem: Environmental > Terrestrial > Soil > Wetlands > Permafrost | place: Sweden: Stordalen | collected... | reverse complement strand
TCCTTGGCTTTCTCGAAATTCGGCTCGAAACCGAACTCCTTCTTAATATCGGCTTCGACGTTTGGAAGGGTCTCGATCATGGACAGCTCGTAGATCGATTGGGCGTTGTCGGTTACCGGGCCGTAGCTATCGACGGCGATCGTCACCGGGCCCATGCCCAGGAAACCGAACGCCACCAGGCCAAAAGCGAACACCGCCGGCGCCACCATCAGCCCGCCGATGCCTAGGGTGCTCACGGCGAAGGCGACGCTCATCAGCGCAAGCATGGCGAAGCCCAGCCAGTAGGCGCTGAAGTTGCCGGCCACCAGGCCAGAGAGGATGTTGAGCGAAGCGCCGCCCTCGCGCGAGCTGGTCACGATCTCCTGCACGTGCCGCGAGTGCGTCGAGGTGAAGACCTTCACGAACTCCGGAATCAGCGCGCCCGCCAGCGTGCCGCAACTGATCACGATCGAAAGCTTCCACCACAGCGAGGTGTCGCCGCCCAGTTCCGGAATCATCAGCGCGCTGGCGACGAAGGTGAGCCCGATCGAGAGGATCGAGGTCAGCCACACCAGCGTGGTGAGCGGGGTCTCGAAGTTCATCTTGTCCGCGTTGCCGAACCGCGCCTTGGCCAACAGGCCGTTGGCGAAGTAGCCGACGCCGGAGGAGATCATCATCATGATGCGCATGGCGAAGATCCACACCAGCAACTGGACCTGCACCACCGGGCTCTTCACCGCCAGCAGGATGAAGGTGATCAGCGCCACGCCCGTCACGCCGTAGGTTTCAAAGCCGTCCGCCGAAGGACCGACCGAATCGCCGGCGTTGTCGCCCGTGCAATCCGCGATCACGCCCGGGTTGCGCGCGTCGTCTTCCTTGATCTTGAAGACGATCTTCATCAGGTCGGAGCCGATGTCGGCGATCTTGGTGAAGATGCCGCCCGCGATACGGAGCGCCGCCGCGCCCAGCGATTCGCCGATGGCGAAACCGATGAAGCACGGGCCGGCCAGGTTGCCGGGCACGAACAGCAGGATGAACAGCATGATGAGCAGTTCCACCGAGACCAGCAACATGCCGATGCTCATGCCGGCCTGGAGCGGAATGTTGTAGCACGGGTAGGGCTTGCCGGCCAGGCTGGCAAACGCCGTGCGCGAGTTCGCGAACGTGTTCACGCGCATTCCGAAGGCCGCCACCAGGAAGCTGCCCGAGATGCCCACCAGGCTGAACAACACGATGATCGCCACCCGGAAGGCGTCGAACCCTTGCAGGAAGCCGAAGTAGAACACGATGATCACCGCGATGAAGGCCTCGAGGATCAACAGGAACTTGCCCTGCGTCACCAGGTAGGTCTTGCACGTTTCGTAAATCAGCTCGGAAACCTCGCGCATGGCCGCGTGCACGGGCATGTTGCGAAGCCGGACGAACATTACCAGTCCAAAAACGAAACCCAGAACGCACACCACCAGCCCGTAGGTCAGCAGCGTGCCGCCGCCGATTCCGCCGAGAAACCTGGCGGAGTTGAGGTCCGGCAATTGCAGGTTTGCCTCGCCGCCTTCGGACGCCATCAGGGGCGCGCCGAGGACGGCCATGCCCAGCACGGCGAAAAGGGTGCGGAGCGCACCGGCCCACCGCCGCGTGCGGGCCATGTCCGTATTCGAAACCATTATGGAAAGCCTCCTGAACTGTCTATCGGATTCTGGCCCCCAGCGAATCAGGCCTGCTCGTCATGGAGTTGGAGCCAACCGGGGCAAACTCGAGGGTGAGCCGGACCCTCCACTATATCGGATGGGGGCGTCGCAATTCAACCGCGGGGCGCGCGGGGCGTGCGGCGCCGGCACGCGGCGCCGGAACCGGCCGGCCGCCCCGTGTCCGACGGTCGCGCATCCGGCGCGGGACGGCGCGGCGGAGAGCGCGATCATGCTATAAAGATTGGAGGCGGGCCACCCTAGCTCAGTTGGTAGAGCGGCTGATTCGTAATCAGCAGGTCGCCGGTTCGATCCCGGCGGGTGGCTCCAATTGTTCTAAAGTACATACCGTTATTCCTCGGGACGCTGAACCGCTCGCCGGCGATCCATGAGCGGGCTGAGCCAGTCCCGAGGTCTACCGCCATCTACAGTGTTTTCAATGGACTAGAAGACTGCGAAAGACACTGGGTCCGCGGTCGACGATGTGCTTAGTCCACCCGCAATTGTCAGCGGCAAGGTGTTTGTCTGCACAATGTCCAGCGAGGTCTACGCTCTATCGGCCGACACCGGCGAGGTAATGTGGAAAGCGGAAACAGCGGAACCGGCCTCCTTCCAGCTCATGATCGCTGGGGGACGGGTCTACGCGGTCACGAACCAGGGCAGCCTGTTCTGTCTGAACACGAACGACCTGCGCGACGACGGTTGTTTCATTTGGGGCGCCAACGCCGGGCATAACGGATTGCCCGACCGACCGGTTAACTAGCTTAGGCCTGGGCCGGCGCTTGGGGCGGACTGTCCGATCTCCAGGCTGGGCGCTACCGGCGGCTTCGCCCGTCGCGGGTGGTCGAGGGTGGAAGCCTGGCGCGAGTGGGCGCGATTGAGTGAGGCTTGCTACGTGCCGCTCAGCAACGTGACGGATCGGAGTGCCGCCCCGATTACGTGCGGGCAAGGCCGCAGTGTCGAACAGCGCCTTCCAACTCCAGCGGGGACGAGGCGGGCGGTCCAACTTCCGGTTTGGCGGTCCGGAGCGAACACATCGGTAAACGCTGGGCGTCCAGACGGAAGCTATTCCTGACCACAACGGTTCGGGCCTAACTTCCGGATGAACGACGAACCACTCGGAGAGAGCTACATTTGCGCAAGCCGGAGTTCCCACGAACACAGCCGCCGCCGGAAGGAGCAGAGACAAAACGGGAAGGCTTCTTTCGGCAGGGCGCCGAGAGCGCCAGAACGGAATTCGGTGTCAGGTGAGGTATTCGCCCCATCTCGGGAGCCTGCTGTGTAGCGGGCAGCCACCGATCAGGCAAGCGGCTGCTTCGACGCCGTCGGGCTGATCCGGGCGGCGCCCAAAGTCGGCGATCGCCCAGCCCGGCCTGCCTCGGACTATCTCCACCCAGTGAAACCTCCGAGACGGTTGGCGGAAGCCCGCGGGAGAACCGGAACGGTGCTTGCATACTATAATACACATTCATGTCGCGTCTCGATTTCGACCGCACTTCCGATGGGAAAACTTCGCGGCCGATAGGAGGCTATCGGATCGGTGGGCCTGCCCCTCCGTCGGGTCTTGGCGAGAGCGACGTGCTCTTGCGCGAGCTGGAGTCGCTGGACCGGCGAGTCGCCCAACTCGAGGCTGTCTACGACCGCCTGGGTAAGGCCACGACCTGGTTCACACGCCGGTATCGTCGGCTCGGTCGCATGCTTCTGAGAAGCCCGTTCGCCGGCGCCGTGGAGCGATGGATGGGTTCTCTCGCTCCTCAGGATCAATACCGCAGTTGGCTGGCTTTGCACCGGGCCACGGACCCCTATTCGAGCCTGGGGGCCCGATTGAAGGGATCGGATGACTTAGGCCCCCTGATTACCGTGATCGTTCCGGTTTTCCAGCCTAACCTCTCCTGGCTGGAGAGCGCAATCGACTCCATTCGCGCACAGTCCTACCCGCACTGGGAGTTACTCGTCGTGCTGGACGGTTCTCCCGGGGACGCGGTGCTGAGCTACTGCCGGTCGCTGATTCAGGACGAGCCGCGAGCGCAGATGTTGTTGGGGGAACGAGGCGGCATTTCGTCCGCGTGCAACCTGGGCCTGAACGCCGCTTCCGGCCCCTACGTCGCATTTCTCGATCAGGACGACACTTTCGAGCGGTCCGCTCTCGATCACATCGCGGCCGTCCTGCGTTACGAGGATCCCGATCTTCTATACACCGACGAAGACTATGTGGACCGGGAGGGACGGGCTCAGTTACCCGTGTTCAAACCGGGCTGGTCGCCGGCTCTTCTCCTCTCCTGCATGTATCTGAGCCATCTGCTGGTGGTCCGCACCGAAAGGGCACGGGAGGTCGGCGGGTTCCGGTCCTTGCGGGACGGCGCCCAAGACTACGACCTCGTCTTGCGATTGACGGATACCCCGCGCAAGGTCGCGCACGTTCCATTCGTGCTTTACCACCGCCGGCAGCATCCGGGGTCCACGGCGCTCAATGCGTCGGCGAAGCCGTACACACAAGACGCCGGGCGGGAGGCTCTTGCCGAAGCGCTGGCTCGACGCAAGATCGGCGCGGAAGTCTATGATCGACCGTCCGCGAATACCTACGGGTGGGCTGACAAGAACTTGAGGGCGGACGCAGTCTCGATCGTGATCCCTACGCGAAATCCCGCCCTGCTTCAACGATTGCTCAGCTCGATCGTAGCGACGCGCGACGGCCGGGGCGCGCGGATTCGCGTTGTCCTGCACCGCAGCAAAGGCAATACGAACGAGGCCATCGTGACCGTGGCCCGGCGGTTCGGCGCGGAGATTACGCAATTTGCCGGGCCGTTCAACTTCAGTTCGATGAACAATCTGGCGGCCAGCCAGACGACGGGCCCGCTGATCTTGTTCCTGAACGACGACGTCGTTGCACAAGCGGAGGGCTGGTTGAACGGCCTGTGCGCGCCGTTCCTCAGGCCGGAAGTAGGCGTAGTGGGAGCCGACCTACGCTACTTCGACGGCACGATCCAGCACTCCGGAATCGTGCTGGGGATCGGCGACGGAGTGGGACATGCCGGCCGTTTCCAGTTAGGAAGCCCATTCTGGCCGTGGCTCGGCCTGACACGCAACGTCTCGGCGGTGACGGGAGCCTGCCTGGCTATCCGGCGGACACTCTTCGAACAGCTCGGCGGGTTCGACACGCGGCTCCCGGATAACTACAACGATGTGGACCTATGCCTGAGAGCCCAGCAAGCCGGATTTGAAATCGTGCTCAGTTCTGCGTCGCTTCTCCACCATGAGGAGGGGCGAACGCGGAAGATGAAAACGCGTCTGACCGAGAGAATTGCGCTGTGGACGCGGTGGGGCAAGGCCCTCAGGGAGCCGGATCACTTTTATAGCCCTAATCTGTCCCGGCGCTTAGAGAGAATCGAACTGTCGGCGGTTTCGCCGGTGACGGACGGCATGCGGTGGCCAGTGAGCGAGCCTGCCGGTTCGGTGGAGAAGAGAGTGAAGCATGTCGATCCAACTGTTCGTCCCGAGTTACCGAATCGATGAATGCCTGAAGGAGATCCGCGAGTGCCTGGAAAAGGGTTGGACCGGTCTCGGCTTCAAGACGGTGGAGTTCGAGAAGGCATGGGCGAACTACGCGAAGCTCCCCCATGCGCACCTCCTGAACTCGAGCACGTCCGGACTTCACCTTGCCCTGCACGTCCTCAAGACACGGCTCGGCTGGGACGACGACGATGAAGTCATTACGACGCCGTTCACCTTCGTTTCCACCAATCACGCGATTCTTCATGCGCGGCTTCGTCCGGTATTCGCCGATATCGACGATTTCCTCTGCCTGGATCCTTCCAGCGTCGCTTCACGAATTACGTCCAGAACCCGGGCCGTTATGTTCGTCGGTGTGGGCGGCAACACGGGGCAATACGACAAGATCGTGGACCTGTGCCGGCAAAGGGGTCTCAGATTGATTCTGGACGCGGCGCACATGGCGGGAACGCGCGCCGGCGGGCGGCAGGTGGGTCCGGAGCCGGACGCGGTGGTGTTCAGCTTTCAGGCGGTTAAAAACCTGCCTACTGCAGACGCAGGGATGATTTGTTTCAAGGACGAGGAAGACGACGACCGTGTTCGAAAGTTGAGCTGGCTCGGGATCAGCAAGGACACGTATTCCAGAACCGTTGCCCAGGGCTCTTATAAGTGGATGTATGACGTGGAAGAAGTCGGATACAAGTACCACGGGAACTCGATTATGGCGGGCATCGGGTTAGCGCAATTGAAGTGGCTCGACCAGGACAACGCCTACCGCCGGCAGCTCGCTGCCTGGTACCGCGCGCGGCTTCAGGATTGTCCATCCGTTCGCGTCGTCGGGGTCGCGCCGGGCTGCGAATCCGCGACCCACCTGTTTCAAGTCCGCGTCGACCAGCGCGACGCGGTGATGATGGCGTTGAACGGGCATCAAATCTATCCCGGTGTTCACTACCGCGATAACACCGAGTACCGCATGTATTGCCACGCCGCGGGGAGTTGTCCCAACGCCGCGCGGGCGAGCAGCGAGGTGATTTCTCTTCCCTTGCACATGAGCGTGACCTGCGGCGATGTCGAACGGATCGCCGATCTGCTGATCCAGTACAGCAAATGAAGCCCCCGTTGCAAAGATTCGGGTCCGGCGGGTTGACCTTACGGCCGATCACGGAGGCGGACCTCGATCGGACCTTGAACTGGCGCAACCTGGAGGACGTTCGGATCTGGTTCAAGACTTCTGGCCGGATCGATCCCGGCCAGCACCGGGCGTGGTTCGAGCAATACTCGGCGAAAGACGACGATTTCGTGTTCTTAGTCGAATTCGAAGGCGCGCCGGTGGGACAGGCATCCGTCTACGGCATCAACCGGACGGACCGGACCGCCGAGGTGGGCCGTTTCATCGCGGCGCCGGAAGCGAGAGGACGAGGTTTGATGGACCTGGCTTGCGCCGAGCTGCTGCGGTTTTGCGCGGACACCTTACGACTGACCTCCGTCTACCTCGACGTTAAGGAGGACAACGGGAGAGCGATCGCGCTGTACCGGCGTCAGGGTTTCGAGGAAGAAGGACGGCGGGAAGGAATCGTCCGGATGCGGCGTTCCCTGACACGGGATGGAGGCTGCGGCTGATTCATGCGGTTCGAATCTCAATTGCTGGCCGACAGTGTTGCGTCCGTGCGAGTCTGGCGCGTCTGGTGGTTCTTGGGAATGCAGGACATCAAAGCGCGGTTCCGCAGGTCCTTTTTCGGGCCGGTATGGATCCTCCTGAACATGTTCCTGTTCGTCGCCGGCGTGGGGGTTCTGTATGGGGTCCTCATCAATCAGCCGATGCGGGAGTTCCTGCCTTATCTCCTGACCGGCTTAGCCCTGTGGGGGATGCTCGTCTCTTCGTTCACGGAATCGGGCTGGAGCTTCATCAACGCGGAGGGCTATATCAAGCAGTTCTGCTATCCGAAGCAGATCTACCTTCTGCGCACTTTGGTCTCTACGTCAATCATTCTGGCGATCACACTGACGGCGGTGGTCCCGGTGCAAGTACTCACCGGCAGTTTTTCGATCCTGGGCTGGGTGATCGCCGTTCCGGGCCTCGTCATCCTGTTGCTGGCTTCGCTGGCGCACATCACTCTTTCCGCGTACCTCGGCGTGCGCTTCCGGGATTATCCTCACGCTGCGGCCGGCATTCTGCAGGTGGCGTTCTTTGTGACGCCGGTGATGTTTCCGACGAAGATGTTAGACGGGAGGCACTTATCCCTGATTTACCGGGTCAATCCGTTCTACTACCTCATCACCGTCGCACGCGAGCCAATCCTCAAAGGAGTGCCGGCTGCTCCGGAGGTGTATCTATGGGCTTGCCTCTACGTCCTGGCGGCTTGGGTGCTGGCGGTCCTGATCGCGAAATCGCTGGACTCGCGGATCGTGGTCCTGCTATGAAGCAGATCTACCTTAACCTGCGCCAGGTCGGCATGACTTTCGAAGGGCAAGTCGCGGGCTTGGATACCTTGAAATCGTGGCTGGTGCGGCGCCTCGTCAAGGAGCCGGTCAACGCACCCCGGTACCGCGTGGAAGCGCTGAAGGACATCACGCTGGAGATCAAGCGGGGAGAGCGAGTGGGCCTGGTGGGCCTGAACGGCGCGGGCAAGAGCACGCTTCTGAAGGTGTTGGCGGGAATCTATCCGCCAACCGCCGGCCGCGTGGAAAGGCGGGGCCATGTTTGTCCGATGTTCGAGTTTGCGACCGGCTTCGAGATGAATCAGTCGGGATGGGACAACATTCGTATCCGCGGGATGCTGTTGGGCATGTCGCCCGAAGAGATCGAGGAGAAGATGCACCAGATCGCCGAGTTTACCGAACTCGGCGAGTTCCTTTCCTACCCGGTCAGGACTTACTCCTCGGGCATGTTCATCCGTCTGGCGTTTGCCGTCTCGACCAGCATCAACCCGGAAATCCTCTTGCTGGACGAAGTGATGGGCGCCGGGGATATCCGATTCGCCGAAAAGGCGAGGAGGCGGATGATGGAGTTTATGGAGCAGGGCGAAGTGCTGGTGTTCGCGTCCCACAGTTTCGATCTTCTCAACCAGTTCTGCGAGCGGACGATTTGGCTGGACAAGGGCCGGGTGGTGGCCGATGGACCCACCCGCGAGGTGACGAGCATGTATCGCGGCGAGGTCTCGAAATAGGCGCCTCGGTTCGGGAGGACGGTTGCACGACGGCGAGCTTTCGGTGTTGATGGTGATCGAGGGCGAAATCGCCACCACCCAACTGCTGGAACAGGTCTTCAAAGCCGGCCGGCGGTTCGGCATCGTTTACCGCAAAGCGCTTCTTTCGTCGCTCACTATCCGAGACCTGGACCCGCGGACGGTTCCCTTGTTCGTCCGTTGCGGGGATCGCTCGCTCCGGTTTTGGATCAAGCTGTTGAACCGCGCCCGTCACCCGTATCTGTACTACCTCGACGACAACTTCTGGGAGAGTCAGGGGGATTCACCGGTAGCGCTCTATTATCGGGATTCCGAGGTCCGGGATACCCTGCGGCTGGCCGTGTCCCAGGCGCATCAGGTCCTGACCAACTCGGAGGTGCTTGCCTCCTATCTCGAACGTTTCACATGCCGCGCCCGCGTGCTTCCGCCGTTCTTCGATTTCGGGTTAATCGAAGGCTGCGCTCGCCCGGAGACCGCCGAAATTCGGATCGGCTTTGCCGGGAGCAGCACCAGGCAACCGGACCTGGAGCTTGTTCGCCCAGCGATACAGCCAGCCCTCGATCGTATTCCGGGGGCCGTTTTCGAGTTCTGCGGCGCACTGCCGGCCGGCGTTGAGCCAGGGCCGGGAGTCCGTTTCTTCCCGTATGTGGACTCGTACGCGGACTTCATCCGTTTCCAGGCGGGACGGAACTGGGCCATCGGTCTCGCTCCCCTGCGCGACACGGTCGCCAACCGCGCAAAGACCAACAACAAATACCGGGAGTACGGAGGCTGCGGCATAGCGGGCCTGTACTCGAACATCGAGCCGTACCGGGGTTGCGTCGAGCACGGTGTCACGGGCTTCCTGGTAGACGATCGGCCCGAGTGCTGGCTCTCCGCTATCGAGCGACTCGCGTTCGAAGCGGCGGAACGGCGGAGGATGGGTGAACGTGCGGCTCAGGACGTGCGGGCCAGGCACTGTGTGAGTTCCGTGGCTGGAGCTTGGGTAGAGTGTATCGGCCAGACCCGGCTCGAACTGCGCCAGCGGCCGAGCCACCTGGCGCGCGCGTATTGGACCGGCGCTGTGATGGGGCAGACCGCCCGCAAGCTCCGGATTCTGGGTCTGCAGGTTGAGGACGCATACCGGAAAGGCGGCGCCGCAATGGTGGTCTCCAGAAGCGCGCGCCGCGCTGCGGCGGTTTTCGCGAGGATGATCCGGAGACGCTGACGCGCCGTCAGCCGATGCCGGAGCTTACGCAAGTTCGCCCTACGGCTTGCGAAAGCAGAACACCTGGCGGAGGTCGGAGAAGTATGCGTTCTCGACTCCGTCCGGGAGCAACTCCGACAAGAACGCGTCGAAGCGGGCGAGCAGGTCGTCATCTCCGGCGCGCAGGCGCAATTCGAACTTGAGGTTCTCCTTCGCCGAGCGTCCGTCTTTCTGAACGAACAGCCTGGCGCCGATGTCCTCGGCAAGTTCCATCAAGTCGTACAGCGAATAGAGGTACTTGTCGCCCGCTCCAAACCTTCGCAGGAATTCCGGATCGGCCCGGCGCGGACCCGTTCGTTCGACGATGTATTCCTCAACTAGGCGAACCTGCGCGGCGGTCGCCTCCGGGAATGGCACGAGTCTCCTGAATATGCGGACAGCGGTGAGGAAGAACAGGTACCCGTCAAGGCAGGGCTCGCTAAAAATCAAAACGCCGGGAGAGGCAAGTCTTTCGTACAGCGCGCGAACCGCGCTGCGGTAGTCGAGCACATGGTGCAGGACCGAATGGGACTGAATGACGTTGAATAGCCGCGCTTTGAAGAGCGGCGGATCCTGCGGATCGAGGATGGCCGCGGCGACCGCGGAATCCGTCCATTTGGGGAGATTCCCGGCCAGCACCGACACGAGCTGCGGAAAGACGTCGCTCGCGACGTACAGTTCAGGCCGGATGGTCTTCAGGGTTCCATACGCGAGTTGTCCGAATCCGGCGCCTATCTCGAGAATGCGGCAACCCTCGGGTTCGACGCCGGCTGCCCGGATCATCGGGAGATGAAACTGGCGGAAGAACGAAATGGACGACGGCTCCTCGGGAGCGCCGATTTGATTCTCGACATTGGGGGCGCCGGGGCATGGCTCGCTAACGGAAAGCAAGGGCAGCCCCTCGCTGGAGAACCTGACGTGGTCCGCGACCGAGGACCAGTCGAACGCTGGATATGGGCTAGAGTTCATGTTCTTGAAAGAGGGCGAACGGTAAGTGCTCTTTGACCGACGATAAGCCTGAATACCGGATCGACTCCCAGATGGCGACCGGGGCAGTCACATCCTTCGCGAACACGCGCAAACGCCAGGAAGTGCCGGGATCCTCGAGGCTCGAGCCGATTTCGAATCTCGTTGGGAGGTCGTGCCGGACCATCGCGATCTGAACCACTGCCCGCGCCAACACCCGCTGTTGGGACGAAACGATCTCGATGCCGATGCTGCCCTGCTGGCTCGATTGGAGGGGACGGATCGCAAGCGACACGGCGCCGAGGCGTTTGGGGTTGAACGGCACAACGTACTCGCGAAACGGAATGGCCGCCAGGTCGGCGCCAAGCACCAGACGCGTCCGAGGCGGCCGAAAATGACGTTCGGTGTACGATTTCAGCTCAGCAAAGGCCGGCGAGACCGAGTCCCAGAGCACGTCCTTCCAATCGAAAATCGAGCGAAAACTGCTCAGCCTCGAGGTTTGGACAGCCGATGCCTGCGCATACAACTCGCTGACGATTGCCCTGTCCTCGGCCCCATGGCCGGCGAACCAAAGGGCCGCGCCTACCTGCTGCCGCGGGCGACCGCTATCGTCATGCCCCGTCGTTTCAGCAGGCGCCTGCGCCTTGGCTGCCTGTTCACGGCTGAACCGCGCCTCGCCGGGGGCCAGATATGCCGGCTCGGCGACGATCAGTGCTTCCAGGAATCGCTTTCGCTCCAGCGACTCCGGCGCGTTGCCGGCGGCCACGACCGACAAGACGCTGTCCAGATATTTACGGGCCATCGCCTGGATATCGTAAACCGACTCTGCGCGCCGTCTGCCGGCGAGTCCCATCTGCCGGCGCAAGGCCGGGCTGTCAGCCAGGGTCAGCATCCGGTCCGCCAGGGCTTCGCTGTCTCCGACGGGGATCAGGAAACCGGTCCTGCCATCCTCGAGAATGTCTTCGGGGCCGCCGCAACGAGTCGCAATCACCGGCTTGGCGTAACTCATGGCCTCGATTGCGACCATGGAAAACGGCTCAAACTCCGATGCGACGACGGCCGCGCAGCAATGCCTGTAGATCGAGTCGACCTCCTGCTTCGGACGCAGGACGACGTCACCCTGCAAGTTGCGCCGCTGGACCGTTTCCTCGAGGAAGTGGCGATACTGGGGCGCTCCGTCGCCATAGACCAGAAAGCGAGCGCCGGAAGGGCGCTTGGCCAGGAAGGAGGCCGCGGCTTCCAGGAAGACGGGGACTCCCTTGTGCGGCTCCAGGGTGCATAGCATCACGAACTCGGGCGGGTCCGGTTCCGCGGATTCGGTTTCGAGGCCGCCGGTGGGCGGCAGTTCCGTCCCGTTGAACAAGACCCGCAGGCGCGACTCGGGCACCTTGCAGACCGTCCTCAGGTGGTCGTAAACCCATCCCGAGGGCGTGAGGACCATATCCGCCATAGAGGACTGGAGCACGTCGAGCGAGTGCCATGCCGCCATGTCCAGATTGGGAAATCCGCGTGGCCAGATCGGACCGTGGCAGTGCACCAATAAGGGAACCCGGACGCGAACGGCGGCAGCGGACGCTGGATAAATGACGGTCGTATTCACGACCACCGCATCCAACTCCAACTCGCGGTATAGATCCGCGAAAGCCGCCGTTTCCCGGTGCAACCGTTCGAGCCAGTGAGAGTCCCCGTGCGTGGGGATGGCGAAACCGTACGGCAGCTCGAACATAGGAAACGGGAGCGTCTGCCTGGCGATGGCTTTCACCGGTCCCTCCGCCGAGGGGAAGATAAGCAGCGGTTGTATCTCGCCTTTGGGAAAATTCTGGAGGAGACTGAGCAACACACGCTCGGCGCCCGCAATCCACGGGGAATGAGAGACAAAGGCGACGCGAGGTCCCGCTTTCCGGGTCATCTTGCGGCCTCTTTCTGCAAGTGGAGCGTGCCAGATGCGCGCATCAGAAAGTCGAGGAACCGAGGGAGCACCACCGGCGTGTCGAAGCGCGCCCGCACATCGCTCTGCGCGTTTTCGATCATTGCGGCTCTGCGATCCGGGTTGTCGAGCAGAAAGGCGATCGCCGCTTTCCACGACTCGGAGTCGCTCTCGGCCAAGAGGCCGTTGTGGCGATCTTTCACATAGTCAACGTACGGCGCCACGTTGGAATACACACCGACGGCGCCGCCGGCGGTGATCTCCAGATACTTATTGGGGCACCGGGATGCATCGGAGCGGGTGTTTTCAACGGGAGCCAGCAAAACGTCCGGCATGGCCTCACACAAGGCTGCCGCATAGCGGGAGTATCCGAACACATACTTGCAGTGGATGAGCCGCTCCGCGGGAAGCGACGAAAGCGCGTTCGGCAGCGTCAATCCCATGACGAATACGTCGAAGTCGTCCCGTTCCTTCGCCAGGCTCGTAAGAGCCTCGAATGGCGCCTCCATCCGGCGAGGAGAGCCCACGTAACCGACGCGGAGGCGGCGGTCCGGCCGGCGTTCTGCCCGCGGAAAAAGGGAAAGCCTGACGTTCACCGGAAGCACTTCGAGATTGCGGCTGTAGGGCCGCAAGTCCTCGGCAAGAATCGGATTGTAGGTCAGCACATAGTCAGCCCGAGTCAGGCAGTACAGGAAGTCTTCATAGGTCTTCGTCTCAGGCTTGAAAACATCCGCATACTCTTTCCATTCTTTGCCGATGGCGAACCAGTTATCGTCCAGCATGTAGACTGCCGGGATTCCGAAGCGCTTACAGCAATCCATCAGGCGGCAGGCGTTATCCGACCGGGTACGGCTGAAAATCACCAGGTCCGCTTTCATGACATCGAGAGACTGAGCGGCCGTGTCCAGAATGACCCTCCACGTAAGCACGCCATGTCCTTCGAGCAATTCAAAATAGTTGAAAAAGCAAAGCTGGTTGTGCGCCGGCTCATTCATTCCGCCGAGAACGACGATCCGCAGCGGACCCGAACCTGTGGAGGGAGATGAGTTCCAGGCGCTTTCGGCAGCTTCCGCGCGCGCATCGCCACCGTCCGCCCGCCATTGCCGCAACAATCTCTGCACAGTTCGCCGCGCGCCAGGGGAAAGGTCCGCAGCGAAGGCTGCGGCTTCAGCCCAGTCGCACGAGTCGTGAACTTCCCGCGGCGAACCGGATCGCCGGACGACGCGGCGCGCCATCAGATCGCCACTGAGACCGAGGTCGTTCGCCAGGGGAAAATCCGCGGCCGACCAACGGCACGCGGGGGGATCCGAATTGAGCATGGCGATGGAATCGGTTCTGGTCGCCCGCGCGGTAAACTCCCACCAGAACGCCCGCTGCAGGAGAGGCGACGGCGAGAAGCCGCCCTTCCGGAAAAAATACTCCCGGGAGATAACCGAACCGGCCATGGGAACGTAGTCCAACATCTCTACCCAGCCTCCGTCGTACGCGGACGGGGCAGTCTCCGAGGCGGACCACTTCCAGCTCTGCAACGGATGCTTTCGCACGTTATCCGGTGACGGACGCGCAGCTACGAAGCCTGGCCGCGAACTCGAGGAACTCTCGTGGCGCCATCGCTGAAGCCAGACCAGCCAGGAGACGAAGTCAATTCCGGGCCACGCGAAGGCGAGAAAAGACCCACGAGCCTCGCGTGCGCCGTGGTTGAACAGGAGTGCCGGAAGTTCCGGGACGCCGGCTGGCGAAGCGATGCGAACGCCATCGGCGGACAGGCTCCCGAATGGGAGGGCGAGCCGCCAGAGATCGCCGTGGGGCACAAGGATCAGCTCGATGCCGCTGGACTGGCCCGAGTAGTTCTCGGCTATGCCGGAAGCCAGCCTGTCCACCTCCTGATGTACAGCCACGTCACTGCCGAAGACCGCGATCACGGCTGACACCGTCGGAGGATCAGTGCGCATCAGCAACATTATAACTGCCGCCAACTCGGCCACCCGCACCGGATTGCGCTGGCGCGTCGGGGCGAGTTCGGTTTTGGACTGCCTGTGGTGTCAACCCCGCGGTTGAGACAAAGTGCAATTGGCACACTTGCCTGGATTCTGAGTCTTAACCGTTTGTCTCAAGACTGGGGGCAGGTCCACCATGAACACTTGAATGGCTACCCTTATCGGTCCAGATTCCACCTGGTTGCTTGAAAGCAGGGAGGCCGCGCCGCCCTCAGGAACCTCGGTCTAGCGGGCCGCCGCCACGCCCGCAATCGCCCCGGCTGTGCCGAGCAGGCCCTTCAGCAGATCTCCGAAGCCATGGTGGCGCTCAATCGAGGGCATCTGCCCGCTCTGGGCCGAGCCTTGAAACGCAGTCGAGAGCTGGCTGAGCGCGCTCGCGCCCTCGGTGTCGCCGCTCGATTTCGCGCTCTCGGCCGCTTTCTGAAGGCGGGTTGCGATGCTCGCGGCAAGCTGCTTGAACAGATCGGGGTTCTGCTGCTGAATCTGCTGGAGCCGGCTCAGAGCCTGCGCGAGCGGTGAGATACTGGCGCTGCCGGCCGGCTGCGCGCTCGAGGACACCGGACTCGCGCCGCTCGCGCGGGCGGCATTGTTGCCGCTGGCGCCCTGCAACTGCGCCCAATTGGGAAAGAGGCTGGAGACAGCGCCGATGTTCATGCCCAACCTCATTGCACGCCGAGTGCCGGGGCGAGGCAGTGCAAACAAATGCCGAGGCCCGAGGCCCGGGTGACAGATTCATGGCGCGGCAAACAACCGTTCAGGCGCCTTCGTACTCGTGCAGCCGGTCGATCAGGTCGAAGACCAGCTTTCGGTCGTCGGCTGCCAGCGAGAACAGGTCCAGCGAGGCCGTCACGGTCACCGTGCCGCCGCTTCGCAGGCTCACCGTCTTCGAGACCGGCGAACCGGCAGGCTC
>Ga0182017_10002069_pt1 | contig 15364 bp, 14 predicted proteins | sample 712E3DmetaG_FD_120492 | JGI IMG/M metagenome (GOLD analysis project Ga0182017, IMG submission 120492) | Permafrost microbial communities from Stordalen Mire, Sweden - 712E3D metaG | ecosystem: Environmental > Terrestrial > Soil > Wetlands > Permafrost | place: Sweden: Stordalen | collected... | reverse complement strand
CTGCTGAAGAAGCTGGCGTAGAAACGAAATTGTTGCAGCACCGGTATACGGAGCGTAGCGCAGCCCGGTAGCGCACCTGAATGGGGTTCAGGGGGTCAGGGGTTCAAATCCCCTCGCTCCGACTCGAAAACACAAAATCCCACCTTACTGGTTACCACAGTAGCTACCACTTGCTTCTAAATTCCACAGCGGCAAGCAGTGTTCTTGGCCAATCGTTCCAACGGTATTTGCTACCTCTGGCTTGATGATGTACTCGGTCGCAGACATAAAGTAGCTACTCATTGTACCCCTAAATCCGATGCCCTGAAGTTTCTCCAACTACAAACTGTCGCACACATGCGAACACAATGTTCGCATTTTCTATCGCGACTGCGAATGCCGACGGAAAATCGCACACCGGCATGTCACCTATGTCCTTTGACATTGGGACGAACGTCGTCGACCTTTGACGAGGCTTGCCGAGGAATCATCATACATACACGCAGACGGTATCACACACCCACGGTTTCCGCCTTTGGTGGTGAAAACCCTCAGGGAATGCACCCAGTACGTCCACTTGCGGGTCTGGTGTTTTTGTTCCACGTGACAGCGTGACCAAATTGTCCATAGTTTCTCCAACAAGGCTGAAACTTCTCAAGGGACACATAGGGCAGCAGCAATTTTCCCTGCTGGACATAGGTTGCGGTAACCACTCCGCCACCGCGACAAAGAAGTATTTTCCCAATTGTGACTATTACGGAGTCGATAGGATGGCTGAGTATTCCAACGACCCTGCAGACTTCTCCATAATGAAGCAGTTCTTCGAGATTGACGTCACAACTCTTACATTTGGTCAATTGCCAGATTCATTTTTCGACGTCTTGGTGATGTCCCACATTATTGAACACCTTCGGAACGGTCCTGAAGTCATCCAAGCCCTTCTCCCTAAAATCAAACTTGGCGGGATAGTCTACCTTGAGTACCCGAGCAAACGAAGCACAAGATTCCCGAGCATGAGAGGGACTCTAAACTTCTATGATGATCCAAGCCATTGCCGTTTATACGACATCGGCGAACTCACTGCATTGCTTTCGAACTCTGGGTGTACCGTAGTGAAGGCCGGCACGCGGCGGGATTGGGCTAGAGTTTTCTTGACACCGATTGCTGCTCTGCGGTCGAAGTTAGTTCGCGGACATGTTGAAGCGGCAGCCTTCTGGGACATCCTGGGGTTTGCTGAGTATATTCTTGCCCGGAAGTCCGTGGATTCTGAGAATATTCCTACTTGAAGTTAATGTATCAGACTTGTCCAAAATAAAACTCCGGAAAGTGGTATCTTCTGATGCTTGACGTCAGGAGAGTCCCACAAACCGGAGTGGCACATGCCGTTTAAAAGTACAAACCTTTTTGCTCAAATCATAGACCTTGCTGATCGAGATGCCTTTCGCCGTATCGTTCGCAAACATGGCGGAGACCGCTTCGCTAAAGGCTTCACCTGCTGGGATCAGTTGGTCAGTATGCTCTTCTGCCAGCTCGGCAAAGCTCAGTCCCTACCGATTATGATCTCTTCAACCGGTGGTGCGAAGCTGGGGTCATTTTTGTCGACCGGCCGACCAGGCGTTCATTTTGATACCGATGTGTTCTTGACCTGTGGAGAAATGGGCCTTTTTAGACTGGCGAGAGAGTGATCGGGCAGGGGTCAGAATCAGAATCCCTCCGGGAGCAAATGCGGCGGGATGGATGTTATCAATATGTGCCGGTATTTGGAGGACAGAACAGGTGATTCCGGGCCGGTCAACATTGAGCGAATAGCGACGGCCGCTGCAGTTACAGGCTGACGTTGCGACGGGGGGTCGACCGGAAAGAGGATCTTGACTTCTCCGCCTTGATCACTATATTGCTCTTGTCTATGACGCGTTCGAGTTCCCGCGTATTGCATGATCCATGGATCCCTCCCTCAAGACAAGCCCACAGGATAGCTGAACGCTAAGGGAAGGGGATTCCGTTTAGCAGTGTCGACAGGTGCTAACTAAATTGCTAACTGAAATGCGCCAGATAGTACCTCCCGCTACATCTTGACCGCACAGTACAGCCTGCAATTGAGGTTTTTTCAGCACAGCCCGGTAGCGCACCTGAATGGGGTTCAGGGGGTCAGGGGTTCAAATCCCCTCGCTCCGACGAGATTCGATGATTCCCTCCGCACTGCTAACGGAATTGCTGACCGAAAAAGTGGCAGAAGGTCTGTTAGCCTACAGTTCCACCTCTTCAAACGCCGTAACAGTTTCTACATCTGAATACGGGCCTAAGTCTTGGTCTGACAACTATTCGTGCGTTACGTCCCGCTCCCGCTCCCGTCAGGATTACTGAGGTGAACTTCCTATTTGATCGCTTGTTCAGTACCCGAGGTAATCAAGCAAGTGAAAGCGCGTCCCCGCACGCCATGGGCGTACGTTGGATCGCAAACGATACACCCAGTAATTGACAACCGATCACGCGTTCAGTATACTATCGCTCAGCACTGCAACAGGCGAGGGCGTTGATATGTCACCGAATCGAGAAAAGAGTCTGATCATCTCATATTTGACGATGCGGAGACTAATAGGTATTCTCGGAATATCGCTCCCTTTTATTGTCATCCTCGGAGGGTTTACACAAACTGATCCGGGTCTACAAGGATCAATAAGCGGTTACTATTACACAAACATGCGCGATTTGTTTGTCGGGATATTGAGCGGAGTTGCTTTGTTTCTCCTGTCGTACAGAGGCTATGAACAAATTGACGACATCGTTGCAAACATGAGCGGGCTCTTTGCACTGGGAATGATTCTCTTCCCTACTGCAATGTACTCCGGCAAAGTTGTCAGGGTCGGAATGTTTCTCATCACTGACAATATTTCCGAAACAATCCATCTGGCGTTCAGTGCATTATTCTTTCTTGCATTGTCCTTCAATTCACTATTCCTCTTTACCAGACGTCACCCGGGTGTTATGGGTAAAGAAAAGAAGCGAAGGAATATCATCTATCGTTCTTGCGGAATAGTAATGATCCTCGCAATAGTCTGTATTGCTCTGTATACCATTTTCTTCCGGGGGACTTCTCTTGCAGCGATGAATCCGGTGCTGATACTTGAATCTGTTGCGCTATTAGCCTTCGGTATTTCATGGTTGGTAAAAGGACATACATTGTTCAGAGACAAAAAGAAATAGTGTTGACTATTGTCCCGTCCCCACAGGGGCGGACAAATGGCCCTATCTGAGCAAAATGAGTTCCCTCGTCTGGATGAAGTTCCCCGCCTCGAGACGGTAGAAATACACGCCACTGGCAAGACCCGTGCCGTCGAAGCGCACATCGTGAAATCCCGCATCTTCAGTCTCGTTCATCAGGGTGGCCACTTCCTGGCCGAGTGTGTTGAACACGGTCAACGACAAGTGCGATCTTGCAGGGAGCCCGTAGCGGATAGTGGTGGAGGGATTAAAGGGATTGGGGTAGTTCTGCTCAAGACTGATATACGTCGGCAGCACGTTTTGTCCCCTCTCCACCGAAGTCACCATCTCCGCAATCGGTCGCTTGAAGAGTCCGACGCCGTTAGGCTCGTAAATTGAACTCGCCAAGGCATACGTACCCGCAAAGAGATTCCCACCGGCAATGGCAAGAGAGCGGACATCAGTCGTGGTCAAGCCAGTATTAACCGCAGTCCAGTCCCCGCCCATGTTGGTGGAAAGGAATACTCCGCCATATTGAGTTCCGGCAAAGACGTTCGTGCCGGAGACGGAAAGTGTAAATACCCGGGCTCCGGTCAATCCTCCACCGGCCCAGCTCGTTCCATAGTTTGTCGAGAGGAAGACACCGTCAGCCGTCCCAACCAATACTCTTGGATCGGAGTCGGCAAAAGCAAGAATGCCGCCATTCGTCAATCCGACGGTTGCCGCACTCCACGTTGTCCCATTGTCGCCGGAAACAAAGACGCCCTCCCCCTCTGTTCCAGCCAAGAGTTCCGGGCCGGACACTCCGAACGCGTGTACAGGAAATTCGGAGGCGCTGGGCAAGCCGTTGTTGGCCACCGTCCAGCTTTTGCCCCAATCGGCGGAACGAATGACGGGCACCGTGCATTGGACTGATGCAACCCCGTCCGTCGGCCGTTTCTACTATCAGGTGACGGCACTTTACGGGCAGTCGGAGAGTGCACCGTCCAACGAAGTAGCCCAGGTAGTGACATCGCTGAACGCATCCGGCGACGACTTTCTGCCGACAAGCTACACACTCTTCCAGAACTACCCCAACCCTTTCAACCCCTCGACCACAATCCGTTTCGACCTGCCTCGAAGGTCACAATTGACCCTGATTGTCTTCAACACGCTCGGGCAGCATGTTGCCACCCTTATTCAAGGGGACCAGGAGGCCGGCTATCACGAAGTGAAGTTCAACGGGACGGGTCTGGGGAGCGGCGTCTGCTTCTACAGATTACAGGCAGGCACGTTCGTTCAGACGAAAAAGTTATTGCTCTTGCATTGAATCGAGCCCGGCTGAGGGGGGATTGGTTGTCATACCGTAACCGGGATGCATTGCATTTGTCGGGATAGTGAGTATATTTCCACACCCGCCAAGAAAGCAGATCGTGTTCGTAAGCACGAAAGGTCTCATTTAGACACGGTTTTATACATCGAGCCCTCTTTGACCGGTCACGAGACGGACGCGAGAGGCGTCGCCATGTATGCACGTCATTGAGTGTAGAAACCAGGCATCACATTTCTCGAGCACATCAAATGTTTGAACTGATAAGGGACCGGGCAGTCGCCATATCTCTCGTTGTCGCTTTGGCATCGCCAGCCTCTTCCCAGACGATAACGTTCACGAAGACACTTGGCGGAGCCCAGTACGACGAGGGGGCATCCATCGAGCAAACGCCCGACGGCGGCTATATTATCTGTGGAACCGTGACCCCTTGTGGATCATGCGCAACCCGGATCTATCTCGGCAAGCTGAGCAAGGAAGGAACTGTCGTCTGGGAACAGACATACCAGGGGACCAATTTCGCCCGGGGGGAGTACGCGCACCGAACTCCCAACGGAGGCTACATCGTGGTCGGCAACACCTATCCTGACAGTCTCGCAGGAAACGACCGAATACTTGTCTTCGCGACGGATTCACTCGGAAACGTCGGGTGGTCAAAACAGTTCTACGGAGAATACGGGTATTCCGTGCAACCAACATCAGACAACGGGTTCGCTCTTCTGGGGAGTATATACGGGGGGCTGGGGATCAATGATCAAACTCTGCTTTACAAGTTAGACATGTATGGAAATGAAGTATGGGGCAAGTCGTACCACTTCGGGATCGGGAGCCAGGGTACATCAGTGAGAGAGACCAGTGACCACGGGTTCGTTGTCACAGGCTTCAGTCAATTCTCCGCCCCGGCGCGAGCGTTGGTCATGCTGATCAAGACCAATCCCGTGGGCGATACTCTTTGGACCAGATTTTACGGCAGGGATTCGGCGAACCAAGAGGCTTATGGTTATGACGTAATCTCACAATCGGACGGGGGGTTCATCGTATCCGGAACCATCCTCAACCCGGACGGCAGTGGATGCGGGAAATACCTCATAAAGGCGGATTCGAAAGGTAACTCTGATTGGACGAGGATATACGGAAACGCGCCGGTAAGTGATGCAAGGCGCGTTCAGCAGACAATTGATGGTGGCTATATTCTTGGAGGATCCGTTGTCTCACCCGTTGACCTCAAGTCCAAGATGTCGTTGGTAAAGACCAATGGAGCGGGGGATACTCTCTGGACGAAGACCTATGGAGGCGCCCAAAACGATTACGGGGTGGGCGTTGTTCAGACGGGCGATAGTGGATATGCCCTTGTCGGTACAACCGAATCCTTTGGAGCAGGATCAGGAGACATCTACGTCGTCAAGACGAACAAAGATGGTGGGTTCGGCGAACCGCTTCCGATTCAACTGAGTGCCTTTTCGGGGGCATCGACCGGTGGTGGATCGGTCAAACTCTCGTGGGCAACGGTCAGTGAGACCAACAGCTATGGATTCTACGTGGAACGTAGAAAGGCCGGCGAAAAAGGATTTTCTACTCTTCCCGGGTCGTTCATCCACGGCCATGGGACCACGACCATACCGCAGAACTACACTTTCCTTGACAAGTCGGTCATGAAGGGTTCCTGGTATTACCGCCTCAGACAAGTCGATCTCGACGGCTCAATTCATTTCAACGAACCCGTTCAGGTGGAAGTAACACAGTCAGATCTGCCCGTGTCCTTGAGTCTTGACCAGAACTATCCCAACCCTTTCAATCCAACCACGATTATCCGTTACGCATTGCCGGCACGGACATACGTGACGCTGTCCGTGTTTAATGCACTCGGTCAGCAGGTGGGAACCCTTGTCAATGATACCCAGGAGGCAGGCTATCATGAAGTGCGCTTTGACGGGAGGAGTCTCGCAACCGGCGTATACTTCTACCGGTTACAGACGGGGGATTTCATTCAAACCCGGAAAATGCTCTTGCTTGAATGAGTTCCCGGTCGTTCGCTCATCCTGACCCGGCGGAATCGAACGTTCAGCAAGCCTGACGGATGATCAGCAATGTGATGCACTATCCTTCCGGGCGTGCACTCTTCGCCTCCAATCCAGGAGGCGATTATGTTTATATTCGTACGATCGAAAGATGCATGTCTCTTCTATTCTCCCGACACGCATAAAGGCATGACATGGAACGGAGTCCGGGTTGTCTCGCGAAGCTCGACAGGATGAACAAGACTCTGCGCCACGAGGAAGCGGACCGTGTCCCGGTGAGCGACTTTTTCTGGGGCAGCTTTCTCGATCGTTGGCGTCGTGACCTTGGGCTTGCGAAGGAGACGGACATTTACGGGTACTACGATCTCGATTGGATCGTCACGGTTCCCAATATGGATCCTCATGTCAGGCAGTTTGAGATGCTTGAGGAATCCGGCGACCATGTTCTCCTTCGCACAGGTTTTGAAGCGGTAATCAGGAAGCAGTTTGCCGATCCGATGCCCGCTTTCCTCAGGTTTGAGACTGATACCATCGAGAAAATGAACTCGTTCCAGTTCGACGATCCGTGGGATTCCCGGCGGTATTTCAATGCAGGCGACAACCAGATTGCCGGGGTCGGCGACGGATTCGCGAGAAACTCGCCGGCATGGCTGGAGACAGTGAAGTCGCTCCATCCCAACTTCCCGGTGTACGGGAGCGTATGCGAGGGGCAGGAGATGTTGTGGCGCATCATCGGCTCTGAAAACGTGATGCTCTGGATAGGGCTCTATCCCGACGAACTCGCCAGGTTCATTGAGCGCGTCGGTGAGTTCGCTCTCGGCATCACACAGGCTCAGATCGAAGCGGGCGGTGACAGGCTGGATGGAATGGTCATCTGGGGAGATGTTGCTTACACCAGGGATTTGTTCTTTTCACCCGAGTATTGGCGAAGATGCTTCAAGCCTGTGGTGAAAGCGATCGTCAAAGAGTGCCACTCCCACGGACTTCCGGTCATCTATCACGGATGTGGCAATGTCAGGAGAATCTTTCAGGATTTCATTGACATCGGGATAGACGCATACAATCCGCTTGAAGCGAAAGCGGGGATGGATGTCGTCGAACTACGCCGGCAATACGGACACGGGATCGGTTTCTGCGGCAATCTGGATGTCGTTACCTGGGCAAACGGCTCGCAGGAAGAAATCAAGAATATGGTCCTCACGAAACTGAACGCTGCCAAAGGGGGCGGCTATATCGTTCAATCGGACCACTCTGTGCCGAGCAATGTTTCCGGGGAAAACTACGATTACGTCATACGGCTCCTGCGTGAATATGGCCGGTACCCTTTGCGGTTAGGCGAATATGATATTCCGGACCTGCAGTGAGACGTCGATACAGAACGAGGAAACAGCCCTGGGCACAGCTACCGATCCGGCAGGCAACGTGCGAAGGCAGTGAAGAATCCCGGCCCTTTAATGACGGACATCCTTCTCTGCGCATGGGTCCGGGCCGGATCGACTGCCGCAAGATACTCCCCTGCTCGTGGAAAAGCAATCGGTCGGACTTGTATGTGCAGGTTCATGTGTGCAGGTCCACCCGGTCTGGAAAATGTCTGACGATTTGTCTACCGTGAATCCGGTGCCGGTCAGACGGGTATTCCACAACCGCGCAGGAAGGTATGAAACCTGACCCTCTTTTTGCCAGAACATTCCCCCGAAAAGACATTGCTCTGCTGGAACGGCTCTCCACCCCGTTCAAGATTCAGAAATTCCTCCTCTCGCTGCCGTACAGCGCGGAAGAACGATACCGCTCTCCGAAAAGCGTCTTCAGGGACGGGATCGCCCACTGCTTTGACGGTGCTCTTTTCGCCGCGGCCGCACTCCGGTTTATCGGATACCCGCCACTCATCATCGATATGCTCCCCAATGAACGGGATGATGATCACATCATCGCTGTCTACCGTATCAGGGGGTACTGGGGGGGAGTGGCAAAATCCAACTTTGCCGGTCTGACATACAGGGAACCGATTCACAGGACGCTGAGGGAGCTGATACTGTCGTATTTTGAGCAGTACTACAATATCAAGCACGAAAAGACGCTCCGGGCATTTACGGTCCCCCTGAACCTTCGTTCGTTTGACAGGATTAACTGGATGGGTGACGACGCGGGGCTGGACGCGATCGGTGTCCGTCTCGACCGGATAAGGAAAATCAAGCTACTTACCCCGGCGATGATCCGCGGGCTTTCACCACTCGACGAGCGGTCATACCGGGGAGGATTGACCGGTGCAAACCGGAAGGGATTATACAAGCCGTAACCTGGCGCGGACTTCCAGAAATGGCGGCATGCAGCGGTCCCTAGTTTATCACCCGGGATTGCAGCCACCTTGTGAGCTCTCCGGGATATCCCGGCGGATTCCGGGGCCAGGAGAATCCCTTTCCGCTGCCGGGTAACCGCAATGTGTGGTCTGCAGAAGGAAAGAATCGCACGGTTACCTCGTTATTCCCCTCCTCATGAAGCGCCGCAGTGATTCGCTTTGCACTGGCCTCCGGCGGGACTCGCTGGTCTGCTTCTCCATAGAGGAGGAGGACAGGGACGTTTACCTGTTTCCAGTATGCAATCGGATCGTACCCTGCGATCCGCCGTGAGAAACTCCAATAACTGTTCTCCTGCGGCGGGGGGGGGAAAAACCAGGGACGGTCGCGCAGTGTGACTGCGAGTGAGTCTAACCGTGCCCGTTCCTTACCGTGATACGCCACCGCCACCAGCTCCCGGACGTACGCTGATGCCTGCGATGAGTCTGCAGGTCCAAGCGCGGCAATACCTATCGAATTTCCCACGCTGTAGATCTCTACTTCGTCCATGGGCAGGCCCGGTGCGGAAGAGCCAATGACAAATGAAACCTTGCATAGAGACGCGATGAGCGGAGCGATCGCCCCCCCCTGGCTGTGACCATAAATGCCGATCCGGCGCGAATCAATCCTGTGGTCACTGCGGAGGAGATGCACACCCGAACAAACATCTTTGGCGAGATCCTCGAAACCCGCCGCATGCCAATCTCCCGTTGATTTCCCAACCCCGCGTTTATCGAAGCTCAGTGAAGCAATTCCATCACGCGCGAATTGAACCGCGAGGAAACGGGATGCCCATCGCCCCTCAGCACCGGAACCGTGCACGAATATGACGGCAGGATACGGCCCCGCTGTTCCCGGAAGGCTGAGTGTCCCGGAGAGGGTCGCGTTCCCATTGGAAAATGTGACTTCTTCTTCCAGATGTCCCGGCGGGGGTCGTGACCCGCGCAGGAAGAAGAATGTCCCCGTGGCCGCCCCCTCCAGAAATTCACCGGAGAGTGAATCCCCGCGGAGTTGTCCGTCAAAAACGATGGTACTTGCGTCCCCAACCAGTTCAAAATGCACCCGGAAGGACACAGTTCGTATGCTGCTGATCGGGACGCCGGCAACGCGCAGATCCTCGGATGCGAAGGTTCCTGAACTGCCTTCAGAATTTTCCCTGAATTCGAATTGGACTCTGAGGCTATCCCCCCCCCTTAGCCAGAAGCCCCGCCAGTCACCCTCCAGATGAGTTTGCGCGGAGGTGATTCCCGCGAGAACACTCGCAGCTATCATAAACCCGGCTGATCTGAGATTCACAGAAACCTCGATTGTGTTGTGGAATGGCACCCTTTCCATCATTACGAATTCTTCGCCGGAGGAGTTTCAGCAGCAGCTTTCTCTCTCCATGGCGTCCGTCACTATCAGCAGGAGTTAGCTATCCTTTCAACCCAACGGGCCATTTCCGTTGGGTTGATTTTCCGCGATCTTCTAAGAGCCAAGGCCTCAGCCAAAATGGTTTTGGAGGCACCGGAATACATCAACAAGGGAGAATGGTCATGAAGCACTTACGGGGTATCGCAAGCGGTCTTGTTATCGCAATTGCAATCATGATGGCGGCCTCTACCGCCAGCTCACAACTGAATATACGGGTAAATACCCAGCACCATCCACGACACGTCGTCGTTCATCATCCTCGCCAGCATGCGCGTGTTCGTATCCATGTTGCGGAACGACGTCCAGACGTCGTACGGCATGATGACCGCCGCATGCCCGAAAGACATTAAGGGTATCACCGAGAGGCTTTTGCCGCGGAAGAGGTGAGGGTTCAGCAACCATGGTGGGACATCAGGGCATGTTTAACGCTCGATGGCGCCTCACCTCTTCGCGTAGCGTCAGACGGAGATCTTCCCGGGAAGGGAAAACCATATCGAGAGGGGGCTGACGCCTATTCCCCGGGTTCTTTCACAGTAATCCCGAGGATCGCGGCAACCTGGATAGCCTGCAGGGAATCGATAATCGTCCCCCGAAGCTGCCCCCCGTCGACGCGTACACCGGCCAGATTCGAACCCCGGAAGTCAACTCCCTTCAGCGTGCTGCCAGTCAGGTCCGCCTCCGTGAGATCACACCCCAGGAAGACCGCTCCTGCGAGCACTGTTTTCTCGAGGAGCAGACGTCGCATTGTGCAATTCTCAAAGCGCACCGAGCGGAATCGTCCGGAGGTGAACATGGTGCTATCCATCGTGCAATCTTTGAACAGGACATCCTCTCCGTTGAACTGCGACAACTGGATGCCGGTCAGCCGGCAGCCGACGAGTTCAACCCTGTACCATCTGGCGTTCTGCAACAACGCTCCGGACAGGTCGCAGGCCTCAAGGCGCGTGTCGGACATTTTCATCTTCGGCAGGCGTGTGCGGCTCAGTGACGCATGCTGCAGAATCAGCTGATCGAACACGACATTCCCGGCGGATTGCCCGGCGAGATCACAATCCGCCACCAGCATCGCAGCGTATTCCCCTTCGTCATCCAGTGTTTTTAGCTGTCCGGGCGCCAGGTCCGCCGGTAGTTGCGGCGGTTTCATTCGCGCATTCCGGGTCGATGTCTTCCGGCTTTTCATCAGTCGAACACCACCGTCTTCCGCCCGTGAACGAGGACGCGGTCTTCGAGATGGAACCGCAGGGCCCTCGCCAGCACAAGCCGCTCCAGGTCTCTCCCCTTTCGTATCAGGTCGTCCAGGGAATCCTTGTGAGATATTCGAATGATGTCCTGTTCGATGATGGGTCCTTCATCGAGGAGATCCGTCACATAGTGACTTGTCGCACCGATGATTTTCACCCCGCGATTATATGCCTGCTTGTACGGATTCCCTCCGGCAAATGCCGGCAGGAACGAATGATGGATATTGACAATCCTGTGCGGAAAGGCGTTGACGAAGCGCGGTGACAGTATTTGCATGTAGCGGGCCAGTATGATCGTGTCGATTCTGGCCCCGGCGAGCAGCTTGAGTTCTTCCGCTTCCTGTTGATCCCTGTTCTCTTCTGTGATGGGAAAGACATGGAAGGGGATGTGGTACCGTTCTGCCAGGAATCCGGCGTCCTGATGATTTGACACAATGAAGGATATCTCCGCGTGGAATTCTCCGAGCTCCTGGCGCCAGAGGATCTCCTGGAGGCAATGGTCGTGCTGCGAGACGAAGATCGCCAGTCGCCGCTTCTCGTTTCCCAATCGTATGGACCATTGCGCGCTGCACTCTGTCGCGAGCGGCAGAAGCATCTCATCGAATTTGTCCGGCGGGATGGCGAATTCGCTCATATCCCAGGCGACCCGGAGAAAGAACATCTTCTCAACACGGTCCACATGCTCATCCAGGTCGAGGATGTTTCCTCCGTGATCGAAGAGGAACTGGGCAATACGGGAAACCAATCCCTTCCTGTCCGGGCATGACCACAATAACACTGCAGTGAGCTTCTCCTGAGACACTGAGGCCTCCCTCTGTTCGTCCTGGATGGGTGCTCGAGTTTACTTGAGCGGGCGGATATTCAGCACGCGACTGCTTTCAGCATCGAAGCAACAACCGCGGGGGTGTGTCTCAGTGATGGTGCGCAATATCTTACTTCATGACGCGAAGTTCGATCCGCCTGTTTGCCGTACGTCCCTGCACGGTGACGTTGTCGGCGATGGGCTCATCGGCACCTTTCCCGGCCACCATCAGCCGCTTCGCAGAAATCCCCCGCTTCACGAGCCACGTATACACGGCCTGTGCCCTGTGAAAAGAGAGTGACTGGTTGAAATCCCGTGACCCTGCGAGATCCATGTGTCCGACGATCAGGACCTCGATATCCGGACTGGCAAGAAGGGCGTTGAAGAATGCCGTCAGAAACGGTTCCGAGTCGCTCGTGAAGGCAGCCCTGTTCATCTCGAAGTTCACACCCTTGAGGATGAGGCTTTTTCCTTTTTCAAGGAGAAGGGGACTCTCCCTCGGGCTCACCCTCGGTGAAGGCCGGGGCATGGCGGGTGGATCGGGTGGGTCATCTGCCACGACCGGTTTGGAGAGTGCGGGGTCTTTGGGCTGCGGGTTTTCTGCTCGGGCAAGATCCTTTGCCCGCTTCTCTTCGGCAATTTGCTTCGCTTGCCTCTCTTCGGCAATTTGCTTCGCCCAGCGCACTCCTGCCTCGGCAGCTTCTCTCTTCCGCAGTTTCTCTTCGGCAGTGCCTGTGCCAAGGAGAAAAGTGACGCCGACCCTCGCTGCCGCGTACCAGCTCACTCTCCCGGCATTGGGTACCTCGACGTGGCTGTCCAGCAGACCATAACCGAGATCGACGGTACAGAGGAGATTCTTCGACAGAAGGGCCTCGATGCCAATTCCCGCCGGAAGATGAAGCGAAGACCGGTATCTTTTGTCCGGAAGGAAGACACTCTGTCCGTTAAGGTCGGTCTCTCTCTGGTAGAAGAGAACGCCCAGCCCCATGTAGTAATAGGGGTTGATCGTCTTTCCCGGGGCGAGAGAGAACCACCCGACGAGGGAGAGAGGAATCGCGTTCAGCTTCAGGTAGTTGACCGATGTTCCGGGGAACGGGGGATTCTCTTTGGATTTCAGCACCTCAAGTCCTGTAAGCAGTCCAGCTGAAAAGACATCGCTCACGCCGTACCGGAGTGTGAATCCACCACCCGGCCCGGCAGCCCGGCTGTTGTAGCTGTTCAGCCACAGGTTGCCGCCGGCGTGAAATCCGACGGCCCACCGTCCTTCCTTGTCCTGCGAATACGCCGGATCCGAGACCGCGCCGGCCAGGATCGTCAGGAAAAGGATTGCACAATACGTCAATCGCATAAATACCTTCTTTGACCCCACCAACAGATAGCATCGAAAACAACAAGTCTACAGCCTCCCAACCAGTACTCACAATCTACGGGTATCCCCTGAAGAACTCTGTGAGACTGAGCACTTCTTCCCGCGATCAAAAGAAGCCCCCTTCAGTCCCATTTGCGCCCTCTCCCTGGTGGGGTTAACTATTTTACCATCCTTTTGATTGATCACATTAAACACTTCCAACGGGTAAACTCCCTTACAGGCTTAATAGGTGGGGTTCCCGCCGATGGAGAAAGGCAACAAACGACTCCTGGAGGGTAACCCATGTCTGGAACGAGCAACCAACCTTTGTCCATTACCAATCAATAATGAGAACCATGAAAAACAGTATTTTTATCCTGGCCGCCACAGGGTTTATGGCAGGAACGCTCTTAACGAGCTGCGAGAAAACGACAGAACAAAAACTTGAAGGTGCCAAACAGAAAATCGGAGAGGTTAAACAAGACTTGAAGGACGGCCGGTCTGAATTTCTTGCTGACTGGCAATCATTCAAGCGCGAGTCTGAAAAAACACTCGAGGCTAATGAAAAGCGGATTGATGCATTCAAAGACAAGATGGACAAAGTCGGTCCCAAGGCCAAAGCGAAGTACAGCAAGGAAGTGGCAATCCTGGAACAGAACAATCGTGACCTGAAGAAAAAGTTGGACGATTATAAGGATGAGGGACAAGATAAGTGGGTAGAGTTCAAAACGAACTTCAAGCATGATATGGACAGCATTGGAAAGACAATGAAGGATTTATTCAAGGATAGCGATTAGCGTGCAACGATGAGGGTACACGATGACATTTATACACGCAGCAGTTGCGTCGTTTTTGTTTTCGTCGCTGGTTCAAGCGCAGCATGCCGGGACAAACATATCATCAGGTCTGCCCACCGGAAACTACCGGCAGCCGTACAAGACAGAACTCACCCTCTCCCCTCATCCCGTCGCTTCTCCTGCATGGAGTACGCCAGGCGACACCGCGCGACACAATATGTACGGCGATTTGATGGAGGACAACCCGGCCTATAATCAAAGATCTCCCTGGTGGGTATGTGCTGTAAGAGTTGTAGGGAATAACGTGGTTACATGGGCATCTGATAGGTATATCTTCAACTGGGATTTCGCAAGAATAGGAATTAACTCCTGGGCACACAACTTGAAGACCGGCTGGGAATGGGATACGGACAGGTTCGGTATGAACTATTTCTTTCATCCCTATTCCGGGGCAGGCTATTTCAATGCGTCCCGCTCAAACGGATATACTTTCTGGGAATCCGTGCCTTTCGCATTTGGCGGAAGCCTCATGTGGGAGTATTTTGGAGAGAATACGTTACCGTCGATCAACGATTTGATCAATACAACGGTTACCGGCGCGTTCCTTGGAGAAATTTCCTACAGATTGAGTTCAGATTTTTTGGACGATCGAACAACCGGATCAGAAAGGGTGTTTCGAGAGCTGTTTGCCGGGATAATCAATCCCGGGAGGGCATTCGGCAGGCTTCTGCAAGGGAAACTCACCAGAGTAACATCAGAAGAGATTTATCACAAAGAACCTCTCAACATGACCTTCTCTGCCGGGCCGCACGTTGTCAACGACGGAAGAAAATTCGGGGCGGGGGCCACAGACGAAATGCTCACCCTGCAACTTGATTACGGGAATCCGTTTGAACAACGATCGCGAAAGCTTTTTGATTATT
>Ga0182017_10002066_pt1 | contig 15375 bp, 11 predicted proteins | sample 712E3DmetaG_FD_120492 | JGI IMG/M metagenome (GOLD analysis project Ga0182017, IMG submission 120492) | Permafrost microbial communities from Stordalen Mire, Sweden - 712E3D metaG | ecosystem: Environmental > Terrestrial > Soil > Wetlands > Permafrost | place: Sweden: Stordalen | collected... | reverse complement strand
GACCTCGCTTTTCAGGGGGATAGAGGAGCTCCCCCCGGGTTCTGTCCGCGTGTACGACGGCGAAGGCGGAAAGCATGACACGGTGTTCTGGCGTCCTTCGTACCCGGTGAATTCCCCGGACGACTATCCCCTCACGCTGGACGAGGCGACGGAAGCCCTCGCGGAGAAGCTCGAGCTGGCCACGCGCCTCAGGATCCTCCGGGCGGATGTCCCTGTCGGCAGCTATCTCTCGGGGGGCCTCGACAGTTCGATCACCGCATGGATGGGCCGGAAGGCGAAGGAGGGGGTTTTCCGGACCTACTCCATCCGCTTCCAGGATGCGGAGTACGATGAGACGGAGTTCCAGCGCGCGATGGCGGCCACCATCGACAGCGATCACCAGGAGCTGGTAGTCACGCGCGGTGATATCGCGCGCGCGTTCCCGGAGGTCATCAGGCACACGGAGCGTCCCATCCTCCGAACCGCCCCCGCCCCGCTCTACCTCTTGTCGAAGCTCGTCCGTGATTCCGGCATCAAGGCCGTGCTCACCGGCGAGGGGGCGGATGAGATGCTGGCCGGGTATGATATTTTTCGCGAAGCCGAAATCAGGCAGTTCTGGTCGCGTCAGCCGGCGTCCGCGTCGCGCCCGAAACTTTTCGATCGGCTCTATCCGTACCTCGCCCGCTCTCCCGGGCAGGCGAAAGGAATGGCGCTGGAGTTCTGGCGGCAGGGGATCGAACGCGCAGGAGCGCCGGGGTTCTCCCATGACCCCCGGTGGAGGACGACCTCGCAGCTCAAGCGGTTCTTCTCCGCGGATCTCCGCGGGGCGCTGGAGTCGCATCCTTCGGCCGACGTGCTTTCGGCGCTCCCTCCGGATTTCTCCCGGTGGGATTCGCTCGCCCGTGCGCAGTACCTCGAGGTCGTCACGCTCCTCTCGGGCTACCTGATCTCCTCGCAGGGGGACAGGATGCTCATGGCGCATTCGGTCGAGGGGCGCTTCCCGTTCCTTGATTCGGACGTCATGGAGTTCTGCAACGGACTTCCCCCCCTGTACAAGCTGGCCGGGCTCAACGAGAAATTCATCCTCAAGCGCGCCTCGAAAGGGCGCGTCCCGGAGAGCATCATTCACCGTCCCAAGCAGCCGTACAGGGCACCGGATGCTGTCAGCTTTGCGGAAAAGGGGGCCCCGGCATATGTGGAGGAGGTCCTGTCAGAGGGCGCACTCCGCGATGCCGGCCTCTTCGATGTCGGCGCTGCACGGGGGCTGTATGCAAAATGCCGGAAACGCGCGGGCGACGCCGGGAACGAGTTGGTGTTCAGCAATACGGACAACATGGGGTTGGTGGGTCTCCTCTCGACCCAGCTTCTGCACCGCGAGTTCATCCGCGGGGACGGCTCCGCGCCGGGTGGAAAAATCGAGTACAAGACACTCATCGACCGGGTTCAGTTTCAACAACTTCAGGGCACAGCATGACACAGGATGAGGTACGCGCAAAAGTCCATCAGTTCATCCGGAAGAATTTTCTCTTTGACGAAAAGACCCCGCTGGCGGACGATCAGTCCCTGCTCGGTTCGGGTGTCGTCGATTCCACAGGCATACTCGAGCTGATTGCCTTCCTGGAAGAGACGTGCCGGGTCAAGTTCGAAGACAGCGAGCTCGTTGCCGACAACTTCGACAGCATCGACAAGATCGCCGCGTTCATTATGGCAAAACTTAGCCGGGAAAAGGTCTGAGACCATGTTGCTGCATGAATACCTAACGAGGTCCGCGCGGTTGACGCCGGACAAAGTGGCGTTGGTGTGCGGGCAGGTACGATCGACGTACGGGGATCTGGCCGCCGCCGCCGGTTCGTTTGCCGGATTCCTTGTCGGACAGGGACTGCGCAAAGGGGACCGGGTGGCGGTCTACATCGACAGCAGTCCGGAGACCGTCATCGCGATCTTCGGCGTGCTCCAGGCGGGCGGGTGCCTCGTCGTGATCAATCCGGCGACCCAGGCCGAGCGCCTGGGATACATCCTGGAAAATTGCAACGCCATGAGCCTGGTCTGCGGCGTTGAGAAGCGGGCCCAGGTGCAACAGGCAGTGGCGTCCTGCTCGGTCCGGCCGATCACGATCTGGACCGGTGCCGGCGAAGAAGGGGAGGAGGGGGTGAGTTTTTCCCGTATCCGGACCGAAGCACGCCCTTCCCCGGACATCCGTCTGGTCGACAACGATCTGGCGGCGATCATCTACACATCGGGGTCCACAGGGAAGCCGAAGGGAGTGACGCTGCTCCACCGGAACCTCAACACCGCGGTGGAGTGCATCGCAGAGTACCTCGAGAACAACGCAGACGACGTGATACTCGGAGTCTTGCCTCTCTCCTCCAGTTACGGATTGCTCCAGGTGCTTGTGACGTTCTGGACGGGGGGGCGGGTCGTGCTGGAGAAGGGATTCGGCTACCCGTACGAGATCATCAAACGGATGAAAGAAGAGAAAGTCACCGGACTCGCCGGCGCCCCCACGATCTGGGCGATCATCCTCCGTCTCGAAGGGCTGGAGAAGGAGGACTTCTCCTCTCTCCGGTACATCACGAACGCCGCGGCGGCGATGCCTGCGAGCTTCGTCCCGAGGCTCCGCAAAGTGTTCCCGACCACAAAGATCTTCCTCATGCACGGGCTGACGGAATGCCTCCGCACGACGTTTCTCCCCCCCGATGAACTTGAGACGCGGGCCACGTCGGTCGGCCGGGGGATGCGGAACATCGAGCTGTGGATCGAAGATGCGGACGGCCAGCGGCTCGGCCCGGGTCATGTGGGCGAAATGATCGTCAGGGGTTCGACGCTGATGGCGGGATACTGGAACGATCCTGAAGGGACCGCAAAGGCGCTGATCCCGGGTCCCCTTCCCTGGGAGAAGGTCTTGCGTACGCGGGATCTCTTCAGGATGGACGAGGACGGCTATTTTCATTTTGTCGCGCGCTCCGATGAGCTGATCAAGAGCAGGGGAGAGAAGGTGAGTCCGATCGAGGTCGAAGATGTCATCTACACGATCGACGCGGTGAACGAGGTGCGCGTTATCGGCGTCCCCGATCCCATTCTCGGGCAGGCCATCAGAGCCGAGATCGTCCTCAAGGAAGGACGCATACTCACGGCGCAGGAAGTGAAAGCCCATTGTCGCCGGTTTCTCGAGGATTTCAAGGTTCCTCAAGCAGTCGAGTTTGTCAGCTCTCTTCCCAAGACGCAGGGGGGCAAGATCAAGCGATCCGGATAGCACGATCGCTTGAGGTCTGCGCACTTCGCCGGCGCCGTGTGCGCGATGCATCAACGCATGAGGGGCCCGGGCTATGCCGACGCAGGAGGAGGGTTTTTCGCTTTTGACCGGCCCGGGAATATCATGACCTGCATGGGTCGGACGTGCACAAGTGCATCAGCGGGGATGTTGTGGGTGACAACAGCATTGGGACCGATGTTGACATTGTCGCCGATCCGGATTTTTCCGTTGATTTTCGCTCCGGGTCCCATATAGACGTTGTTTCCAATTTCGGGTGCCCCCCTGCGCGCCCCTTCGCCGGCAACGCCGATCGTGACGTCCTGGGAGATGTTACAGTTCTCGCCGATCGTCGCAAGGTCGGAGACGAATATACCACCGTAGTGCCCGATGTAAAATCCCGCGCCGATCGAGACACGGCGCTGGATTTGGATCCCCCATTTTGCACGAATCCTGTGGTCCAGCAACATGTACAGGGGAGTCAGAAATAGTCTCACCACCAGGGATTGCGTAAAAAGCCACGACCCAAACCTGAATATGATCACCGCGTGCACGCCGGGGGTGCGGTAGAGCTCGAACACGCGCGCCAGGGTACTCCCTCTGGTGAGATTGTATGCCCTTTGAAGGTCTTTCTTGATCATGCGGAAATATAAAAAAACGCCGGGACAAATGGAAGCGAACCCTGCCGGATCTACTCCGGCCGCGCTGCTACCGGTGGTGCGGGGTGATGGTGGGCTACTTCACGATGGCCATTCTCCTTGCCTCGACGAACGACCCTGCGGTGATTCTGTACGTGTACACGCCGCTGGAAAGCCGTGCAGAATCGAATTTGAAGTGGTAGGATCCGGGTTGCTGCTCTTCATCCACCAGTGTGGCCACGGAGCGCTCGAGTATGTCAAATATCGCCAGGCTGACATGCGCGCCTGATGTCAACTGATAGCCAATTGTCGTCGATGGATTAAATGGATTGGGATAATTCTGATCCAGCGTCGGGTGGAGCGGAAGTGTCCCTCCCCAGCCATATTCTTGGAGTCTCATTTGCGTAACACATTGCGAATTGTGTTCCTGATCATTGCGGCGATGTTTCTTGCCGCATGCACCGATTCACACAAAACTGAGGATGTGAAAATGAACGACGGGGAAATCGCGCATGATCTGAAAGAAATTGGGGGGATGAGGATCTATTTCGGCCACCAGTCCGTAGGGGAAAATATCCTGGACGGCATCCGGGATCTGCAGAGTGGACGGCCTGACGAGCGCCTGAACCTGGTCAACCTCCGCGACCATCCGGTTCCCTCGGGGCCGTATTTTGCTGAATCGATCGTGGGAAAGAACGGGAAGCCCGACACGAAATGTGACGCGTTCGGCAAACATGTCGCGGAACTGGCCGCGGATTCACTGGACATCGCGTTGATGAAATTCTGCTATGTCGATTTCAAGAAAGACACCGATGTGCCTGCCGTGCTCGCCATCTACCGATCGATGGTAGACTCCCTCCGGAAGAAGGCGCCGCACGTCACATTCGTGCACGTCACCGTCCCCCTGACTGTCAGAACGGCCGGGTGGAAGAAAATACTGAAGAGGGTGCTCGGCAGGGAGGAGGCGTCGGACATCGAAAATGCAAAGCGAAATGAGTTCAATGAGATGCTTCGCCTGCAATACGGGAGTGAGCCGGTGTTCGACCTAGCCGCCGTCGAATCCACATATCCCGATGGGGCGCGCGAGTACTTCTCCGTCAACGGAAAGCCGGTGTACACGCTGATCAGCGGATTCACGGACGATGGATCGCATCTGAACAAAGCGGGTCGTGATATTGCCGCCAGAGAGCTCGTTCATTTGCTTGCCGCATCCCGCCGGGTCCCCCGATGAACGCGTCGGGACTCTTCATCGCGATGATTGCCGTCCCCCTCCAGATCGCGTGGGGGCACCAGTTTCATGTTTCCGCGGAAGCCAGGGCGGATGGCGATGGCAGCCGTCGACATCCCTGGCGGCTTGAGGTGGCATTGCGCCCGCCCACGACGATCCACCCGGGGGATACGGTCTGGGTGCACGGCGGAATATATCGCGGGCATTACGTGAGCAGGTTGACAGGGACAACCGGGAAGCCCGTCATCGTGCGGTGCTTTCCGGGGGAACGGGCTGTGCTGGACGGGGGCAGTTTGAGTGGGTCGATCCTGACTGTCGAATGTTCTTTCACATGGTTCTGGGGATTGGAGATCATGAGCTCGGACACCGTGCGTGTGTCCCGGGAGACCGGCTCCTATCCGAAGGATATTCCCCGCGGGGAATGCGTGACGATCGATCAGGAATTCAATGTCGTGGGGTGCAAGTTCATCAACCTCGTACTCCATGACGGCAAGCTGGGATTCAACGCGTGGTCGACGGCGACCTATCCCGAGGTTTACGGATGCGTCATTTTCAACAACGGCTGGCTCGCTCCCGACAGACCACACGGCCACAATGTGTATGCGCAGAATGAGACCGGGACCAAGCGATTTGCCGAGAATATCTTGATGCACGCCTTCAGCCATAATATCCAGATTTTCGGCTCCGCATCGGCGTACATCGACAACTTCGATCTGGAAGGGAATATCGTCTCCCAGGCGGGGGAGCGCAACGTGCTTATCGGCGGGGGGCGAACGGCGATGAATACGGTGTTCAAGAGCAACTTTCTGTACGAGCCGGGCGGGGGGAGTGTGTTCAACCTCGGCTACAATGAATTCGGCAGGGGGGCGGAAAATGCGACGGTGACGGGGAACTACATCATCGGCGGTGGGCTGAGTTTCAAGATTGTGAATAACTCGAGGATCGAAAACAACGTGATTTGGGTATCATCCCTCAGGGGAGTCAGCCCGGCAAGCTATCCGAGCAACACGTGGTGCGACAAAAAGCCGGCGGGGGTACAGGTCTTCGTGCGCGACAACTACTACGAATCAGGCCGGGCGAACATTGTCGTCCTCAACTGGGACCGGCGGAGTGCTGTCCAGGCTGATGTGTCGTCTGTCCTGCATCGCGGTGACCGCTACTCGCTTCTGGACGGGGAGAACTACTACGGGCCTGAAGTCACGGGTGGGACGTACAAGGGTGAACCCGTCGTGATCCCTATGGTCGAACGACAGGCCGCAACTCCGGTCGGCATGGCTATACCCCCCCCGCATTCCCCCATTGACTTTGGCGCCTTTGTCCTGATTCGCAGACCCTGAAAGTCCCGCCGACTATCGGCGGGACCGGCCTGGTTTGTCGTGGCGGTGATTCTCCTTGCCTGATCTGTTCGTTCCGCAAGAGGTTGGCCGCGGCGGGAGGTAGTCCGCGTCGACGGCCGTTTTCCTTCAAGCCCATATCTCCCCTCGTTCCGGGCCTGAGGAAATGAGTGCATGACTGTTCATCAGCCGCCCCTCATCCGGCCCGCTACATGAAGAAGATCTTCGCCATGTAATAGCCATACAGCAGATTGCTTGCCAGACACAACAACAGAATCACAACGAACGCCTTCGCCTGCAGTATGCGGGCCATCCACGCCGGCGCCGGGTCGGCCGCGAGCAGGAAGGGAAGCGCAGCACAGAAAACCTTGCTGAATCGGACCAGGGCCCAGATCTCGTAATGGTTGATGGTGACGCCCATGAGGACGATCCCGCACGACACAACCACTCCGAGCCACAACCGCCGCCTGTAACAATACCACAGCATAAGGCATGCGGAGAAAAAGACAATGAGGACAAGAATCCCCTTCAGGATCTTCGCCGCTCCGCCGCCAAGGAACGGGCCGATCAGTCCGTCGAGCACCGGGAGAGAGCTCCTCGATGCCAGAAGGTTCTCGGTACTCCATCGCATGAACCAGAACAGATCGTGCCGGTAGAATGCGCCTGCGATGATCAGGACCAGCAGCGGGACGGCAAACAGAGGGAGCACTTTGCGCGATTGCCTGTGCCGCACGAACACCATGCACACGAACGGGAAGACAAAATACCATGTGGCTTTGTGGGTGAGCACGGTCGCCGCCAGGACAAACGCGAGAGCTCCCCACTTCTCCCGCAGGTACAGGAAAAAGCTGAGGACAAGCAGGGCGATGGCCATGCTGTCGGCGTACGGGTAGACGGCGTACGTCAGGCCCACAAAAGGATACAGGGCAAAAAGCAGCGCCACGTGAATCGCGGAGCGGGGCTGCACGTCCTGCCCGATTGCGAAGATGATAAGCACTGCAGCCAGAAACGAAACGCCGGAAATTGCCTGCATCACGGCTATCGGAGGGAGAATACCGAAGGTCGCCGAACGCACCAGCGCGATCAGCCAGGGATACCCCGGCACCCACCATGTGCTGAACGGCGTCGACCAATCGAAGCTCTCCTTCCAGTAGGCAAGGACATCGGAGCGCATCAGTTCGAAGTGAAGCAGACCGACCAGGTATGCCAGGTATCCCAGGAAGAGCACGCTGCATCCTGCGAGGAGCGCACCCCGTGTTTTCGTGATGGAGGTCATGAGAGTGTCTCTTTCATCTTGTTGAATCGCACTGATGCGGCACGTTTGCTAACTCTCTCTTGAATCATCTGGTTTCAATCCTCGTGTCTCGGCCCCGGTGCGTCAGGCACTTTTCACGGAATGTCTCTGACGCCCATTTTGCGACTCAACAGGTGATCGATGCCGGAGTCTCTCAATTCTTTGACCATATCCCTTTCGACCCGCGTCAGGATAAGCGCAAATGAGACAAAGACTCCGACCTGCAACAGATTGTTCCACATGTCCAGCCAGAGGACGAGGTACTCCGTGTAACGGACGTCCATGAAAATCCATATCACTCCGCACACGAGGGATGTGAGGATCCCGGGACGCTACAATCGGAAATAGATCAGATAGACGCAAGAGAGAATCCAGAGACCGCCGTTGACCATGATCGGCAGATCCGAGGTCAGTGCATTCGTCGGGTTCTCCCCCCCCTTTCCCATGTGCACGAGATACAGATACCGGAAGACTCCGTATATCACGAAGATCGTGGTGTAAATCAGGTCATCGGCCTTGAATACCTCGATCGTGCGGGGCGCGACGGTGTATAATGCGTAGGAGATAACCGCCCCGGCTCCTGATATCGTGAGCATCTGATCAAGGAACTCCACGGTGTAGAGCATCAGGACGGATCTCGGCGATGCCGACCCGATATCACCGAAATGGACAAGTTCGCCCCGCCGCTTCACAAACCCCAGGAAGAGCGAGATGAACAGCGAACAAAGGACGATCCAACTTGAGACTTGGACGCTGATTGCGTAGGCTCCCCCCAGCACGCGCAGCATGAATCCCGCCGCAACAATGAACACGTCGAGCAGTACCACCCTTTTGAGCCCGAAGGAGTAAGCGAGGTTCAGCAAAAAATACGCTGCCAATATCATGATGAACTGAGGGTTCATCCCGGCGCAAATGAAGATCTCCAGTACCAGGATCAGAAGCAGGATTGCGAGAGCGGAGAAGGTGGTTATCGCGCCGGAGGCCAGCGGGCGGTCGCGTTTGTCGGGATGGGCCCGGTCAGCCTCCGCATCGGCGATGTCGTTAATGATGTAGACGCTGCTTGCGGCGAGGCAGAACGCCGCAAACGCTCTCGCCGATGTAAACAACCGGTCCGGGACAAAGAGCTCCCTGGAGAAGATAAGCGGGGCGAAAACGATGAAATTCTTGATCCAATGTTTTGGACGTATGAGCGCAACGGCCGGGGAAGACATTGGTAGTCTGGAGATGTTGGAGGACAGGGCGCCAGGTGGCAGGCGTTCAGAAAATGTGATCATTCATCGCGTCAAAATCAAGCTTTGCTCTGCTCGCGTCCCGGTCGGCGGAGAGCCGTTCGATGCCGACTGCAGGCCGATATCCATCTTTACCGGTCGTTCCCCTCCCTCTTTCGCGAAACCACCTCGGCCACGCGGATCCTGTCGCGGAGGAAATACCAGAGTCCCACGATGCTCACGCCGATAAACGTCACCGCGTGTGTGACCGTGGCAAAGCTCAACGCAACCGGCATGGCCACCTGAAAGAGTTTGTTCAGTGTTTGCGACGTAAAGGCATGGTAGGTCCCTGTCCCCCCGGGCGTCGGGAGGGCCATGCCGATGCTCGAGATCGCCTCCACCACCAGGGCTCCCCCGAGGCCGAGGTCACCCAGCCCGAACGCAAAGAAGGCGACGTAGATCATCAGGATATACAGAAACCAGATCACTGCGCTGCTCGCTGCAATCACCGCAACGAGCTTCGGGTCCTTGACGAACAGAAACCCGTCCAGAAACGCATGAACGATGCGATTGACACGGCTTCGGAGACCGGAAGGGAGGAAGCGGCCGACGGGCTCGAGCAGTCGGTCCGTCCAGTCGCGTCTGGCCATCAGGGCCACCAGGCCCGCAAGCCCGGCTGCGGTCGCCGCGGTGATCAGGATGCCGGTCCGGCGGAGCCAGGGAAAAGATTCCAGCAAAGCGCCGTTGTAGACGAGCGGCATGAGAGCAACAAGGATCAGAAAGCAGAGAACGTCGATCATTCGCTCGACCACGATCGTTCCGAACGCGGAGCTCCTCGATATGGACTCCATGTGCCCGAGGGCATAGGGACGTGCGAGTTCGCCCGCGCGTGGGAGAATGTTGTTGAAGAGATAGCCGATCATGACACCGGCGAACAAATTACGCAGCCCGATCCCGCGTTTGATCGGGTCGAGGAGGAACCTCCAGCGCCAGGCGCGGACCAGGTGGCTGGCGAGAAGGCAGATGAACATTCCCATGATCCACCAGTAGTTCGCGTCGCGCATCAGGCCAAAGAGCGTGGGAAAGTCCGTCCCGCGGAAGGCGATCCAGAGGAAAAACGCGCTCAGAACGCCACTGAAGAGATACTGTGCGAGTTGTGAACTGAACAGAGCGCGCAGCCGCGCGGCGGGAACTTCAGAGGGCAATGCTTCTCCAATCGGAAATAGGCCACCTTCCAGCGAATTCCGTCAACTCCCGGATAGCATCCATCTCGAATCCAGGGACCTTTCGTCGGGTCGACGATAAGGCACGTACAGTAAATTGTGTGTTAATGAGCCAGTAAATCAACGGAAGGTAGGTCAAAATCCAAGTACTGTCAAGAAACCACTTTCGAGCAGAAACTTAGCTGATGCTGACGTATATCATCAGATGCAACTAGGAAACGCTTACCGGGAGAAAGTCGATTGTGAAGGCTGGTCGGCGCGCTTTCCACAGACCGATGTCATCGCCCCTTTTGAGTTCAGACTCTCCATTTCTTCTCTAATTACGGCGGATCCAGGTTAGAACACAAATTCGCCTGCATCCCTTCTTTTCTACAAAGTTCCGCGATAATTTACTCCCGGCATCTATCCTTCAGAACTTTCTGATGGATCCCCCCTCAGAGGTTTGCCCCTCTTGCTGCGCAGAATCGGCACTTTTGAAGTAATCTCAGCCCGATTGAGATTCTCCGGCTTGCAGGTTTGCTCCCCAAATGGTGATATCTGCTTCCGGGCACGATTTGTGAACATTCTACATGTATAATATTTCTTGCGAATATAGTTATTGTTGCGTATAGTAAGAACGCAAAGAAAATTGCGAGTTTGTGATCGGGAATACGGTTTTATAACTGCGGAATACGAGTAATTCACTAGTTAATGATATCCTGCGAATATTGCTCTTGTTGTGTGTGATGGATTCAGCGAGAGAATGAGAGGGAGATTCCTTGAATCGAAAAGGGGACAACACTATGTGGAATTTCAAAATGTGTTGCATTGGCATCATCGGGCTCATCGTAGCGTCTCTCGCTCCGGCAGCCAGTGCCACAGGGTATCACGTGAATCCCACAGCCTCTGGCGGGGGAGATGGCTCCAGGTCCAATCCGTGGCAGTTGCACGCTGCCCTCCAGTCGTCGTCGGTGAAACCGGGAGATACAATCTGGGTGCATGGTGGAACATATTCCAATCCAAACAACGGCGTGTTTCAGTTTGTATGGGAATGCACCCTGAAGGGCTCGTCCGGAAATCCGATCGTCATCAGAGCATTTCCCGGCGAACGTCCGATCTTAGACGGCCTGAGTTCCCGGGGAGACGACATTCTGAGAATTTCAAGCAACTATGTTTGGTATTGGGGCTTGGAAGTCATGAGTTCCGCCCCGAATCGTCTTGACCCGACCAACGGGGACTCGTACGCCGATGGTGCGTATGTCGGGGCTGGCGTAGGTATAAACGTAAACCAGGATATACCTCTTACCGGCAACAAGTTCATTTCTTGTGTCGTGCATGACTGTTCCGGTGGATTCGCCTCTACGGGGAGATCACAAGACGCCGAACTCTATAACTGTCTGTTCTACAACAACGGGTGGGCGGAGAACTACCCTGGCCTGCGCACTCACCACGGCCACAACATCTACGTCCACAACGTCACAGGAAAAAAGATGTCATTCTACGACTGCATAGACTGGGGTGCGTTCGAGAACAACGTGCAGGCGTGGGGCGGCGTGGCGGGAGTAGAAAATAACGACTTCATATTTGACGGTTTCGTATCGTTCCTGTACGGGCCAAGTTCGGACGGCTGCTGTATGTTATTGGGCAACCAGTTCTTCTCTAATCCGACAATCACAAACAGCTATTTCTATTCCCGCCTCGGGCATCCCAATATTCAACTCGGGTATTCCAACGACGGAGACAGTGACCCGCGAATCTGCTCAGGCGGGAACATTTCAAACAACTATATGGGCGGCGGGGAACTGAAACTCGACTGCACGTTCTCTGGAACGACAATCAGCAACAATTTCGTGTGGCATGAAGCCCTTGCAGGATCTGACATTGCGAGTATCCCGTCCGGTTTCGGAGCCACCGCGACTCAACCCACGTCCAATAAGGTGGTCGTTCGTCAAAGCAAATATGAACCAGGACGATCCAATGTTGTCATCTATAATTGGACCGGGGCTTCTTCTGTTTCAGTTGACCTCTCTTCGGTTTACAACATTGGCGACACATACAACATTGTTGATGTGCAGAACCCGACGGTTGTTGTCGCGACAGGAAAGTACACCGGCCCTGTTTCGATACCCATGAATCTCACGGCGGCTGCGCAACCGAGCGGGAATTCGGGCCAGAGCAGAACTCACACACCGCCTGAGTTCGGGGTGTTCATCGCAACAGGTGGTTCCGGGACGGTGTCGGTGACGACTCCGCCGACGGTGACCACCGGGGGGGCGAGCAACATCACGACGACTGGTGCGCAGCTCGGCGGCTCAGTCACTCCGAACGGATTCAGCACGACATATCATTTTGACTACGGGACGACGACGAGTTACGGCACGTCCACAGCGTCGGCGAATGCCGGCGCCGGAACCGGCTCCTTGGCTGTCAGCGCGGTGGTGACCGGTCTGACGCCCGCGACTATCTACCACTACCGGGTTGTGGCCACCAACAGCGGTGGGACCACAAACAGCAGCGACGGGACTTTCACGACCGGCACCCCTGCAGGGACCCCTCCCGTGGTCTCCGTATCAGCGGCCACGGCAATCACCTCATCGGCTGCACAGCTCAATGGCTCCGTGAACCCGAGCGGGTTGGCCGCGACATATCACTTTGACTACGGGACGACGACGGGTTACGGCACGTCCACAGCGTCGGCGAACGCCGGCGCAGGCACCGTCTCCTCTGCTGTCAGCGCGGTGTTGAGCGGTCTGACGCCAGGGACTCTCTACCACTACCGCATTTCGGCTTCTAATAACGGCGGGGCGACAAACAGCAGCGACAGGACAGTGATAACTGCCGTCGGTCCGCCGGCCCCGGCAATGCCGGTGGTGACAACGCTGGCTCCGACCAATGTCGGCGTCACGGAGGCGAATCTCGCGGGGACGATCAACCCCAACGGTGTCTCCACGGCGTACCACTTTGAGTATGGATCGACGACCGCGTACGGGTCCCTGACATCCGCAACCGATGCCGGAACCGGTTCAAGTGCCGTCGACGTTTCCGCGGTTCTCACCAATCTGAGCCCGGGGACACTCTATCACTACCGGCTGGTGGCCACGAATGGGGGGGGGACCGTGAACGGGGGAGACATGACATTCACCGGGCTCTCCATAAGCGTCCATCCGGGACTCGGGCACGACCCGCATACGCTCTCGCAGAATTATCCCAACCCCTTTAACCCGTCCACACAGATCCAGTACGATCTCAATATTGCCTCTCTCGTAAGCATAAAGGTGTACAACTCACTTGGTGCCGAAGTTGCCACGCTTGTCTCAGAGTTCCAGGATGCCGGAACGCACCTGGTTCAGTGGGGCGGGCAGGGCTTCGTAAGCGGGATCTACTTCTGTGTGCTGAAATCCGGAGGCATGACGTCCACGAGGCGCATGATTCTTCTGAAATAGTACTATTTGTCCTCTTACTTCTTTAGTCACAGTCATGCGTCGGGGGGTCAAAGTTGATACTTTGGCCCCCCCCGCACAAAAGGGGATCTCCCTTTCCCATTAAACGTCGGGGGGTGTGACCATGCTCACGGCGGTTTGTTTCTGTGTATGGCTTCTTATTCGTTCGATGACCTGCCTCGTGTCAAGACCGCCGTGCAATGGAGTAAATCATGGATCTGTTCAAGCGGTGCATATGCATCCTACCGATCATCGCGTTCATCTCCCATTCTGCTTATGCCGGCCTGTTCCATGTAACTACCACCGCATCACAGGGGGGAACAGGCAGTCTGGCCAATCCCTGGCAGTTGCAGGCGGCCCTCAAATCGTCGTCTGTGAAGCCGGGTGATACAATCTGGGTCCACGGTGGTACATATACAAATTCGCATCCAGGCGTCTTCCAGTTCGCTTGGATGAGCACGATCAGCGGCGCCTCCGGGAACCCGATCATCGTTCGGGCGTATCCGGGAGATCACCCTGTGCTCGACGGTGGGGACACGCAGCAAGCCGATATCCTGAACGTCGAGGGAAGCTATGTCTGGTTCTGGGGACTTGAGATCATGTCTTCGAGCCTCAAACGATACTCGGTTTCTGGCGGGTCGTTCCCGCCCGGAGCGGAAATAGACAGAGGGACGTGTGTGGGAATAACACAGGACCAGACGATTGAGGGGGTGAAGATCATCAACTGTATCCTTCATGACGGCTTCGTCGGATACGGGAACACTTCAGCCACGTCCGCGAGTGCAGAATTGTACGGCTGTTTGCTCTACAATAATGGATGGCTGGCTTCGGACCGCAACCACGGCCACAACGTCTATGTCCAAAACGTCGCCGGGAACATTCGCGCGCACAGTGCAAACATCATTTGGGGGGCATTCGAGAATCTCATCCAGGCTTACGGGACACATAATACCGATGATTTTTCGTTTGACCGGAACTTCGTCTTTGCCCCGGTCGACGGCGGATTTCTTGTCGGGGGTGCGCAGACTTCGAATAACCTCTCAATGACGAACAACTGCCTGTACAGCGGCACATTTCATGCTCCTCTAGTCGACTTCGGATGGAATCCCTATGGTGCGGGGCTCGCCAACGCGACTATTACCGGGAACTACTTCGGCGGGGGAGAGTTGAAATTCCAGTTTCCGATCTCCGGTAACATTTCTGGAAACACAATCTACTATCAGACACTGGTAGGGGGGGGGCCGAGCGATTTCCCGAATAATACCTGGACGAGTTCCAAGCCGACGGGCACAAAGATCGTCGTTATCCCGAACAATTATGAAACCGGACGGGCAAATGTGGCCATTTATAACTGGGATGGCAATAACTCTGTGCCAGTAGATTTGTCAGGTGTATTCAGCTCCGGCGATCACTACACGATCATCGACGCGGAGAATCCGGCGGTTACGGTGGCCTCAGGCACATATTCCGGCCCGGTATCAATACCGATGACAGGACTTACCGCGGCACAACCTTTCGGGCAGGGAACGCGGGTTCACACGGCCCCGGAGTTCGGGGCATTCATTGCAATGGGCGGCTCCGTGGCAGTGACGCCGCCGCCGGCTGTGAGCACAGGGGGGGCAAACAACATCACGACGACAGGGGCACAGCTCAACGGCTCAATCAATCCGAACGGGTTCAGCACGACATACCATTTCGATTATGGGCTGACGGCAACCTATGGTTCCTCCACGCAGCCGGCCAGTGCGGGATCCGGGACAAGCGCGGTGAGCGTGACCGCGTCCTTGAGCGGCCTGGCATCG
>Ga0182017_10002065_pt1 | contig 15377 bp, 6 predicted proteins | sample 712E3DmetaG_FD_120492 | JGI IMG/M metagenome (GOLD analysis project Ga0182017, IMG submission 120492) | Permafrost microbial communities from Stordalen Mire, Sweden - 712E3D metaG | ecosystem: Environmental > Terrestrial > Soil > Wetlands > Permafrost | place: Sweden: Stordalen | collected... | reverse complement strand
TCGTTGAATTTTTGGTGCATCCATGATTGTCAACCACTGTAAGAATATAGTTCCCGCTCATTGCCAAAGTTGCATTTAATGAAACTACCGGACTTCTGTCGAGACTTGAGTATGACAGGGGCCCTGTCCAGGAGTATGAAACTAGTCCTGCCGGAGCACCAGTAAGTGATAATGGGCCTCCTTCAACAACAGGAGATACGTATGAAGCAACAGGTGCTGGTAAAGCATAAAATGAGATATTCACATTATCGTTTCTTGAACATGTGCTATTTGTTTCGTTCCATCTGAAAACATAATCACCATATAGTGTAACAGTGACTATAGTATTTGGTGATGTCGCACTTGCAAATGAAGAACCGACAGGGCCGCTTACATAACTCCAGGTACGGGTAGATCCCGTATGTTCGCTTCCGGTTTGGTAACTAAAAGCTGTCGCTGATAATGATGTGCTTAAGATATTGCACATTGCAGAACTTAATTGATCCGGCCCGGCACTTATGAAAGTCGGGTCCTCATTAAAATCTATAATCACATCATTCTGAGTATTGCAGGTACCATTAACAATGGTCCACATGAAAGTATAGGTGCCGTATAACGACACGGTTACATTACTTGTGTTGCTATGGTCGTTAACAAAGGATGAGGTCCCTGGTCCTGAAGTCTGTGTCCAAGTTCCGGTTCCGACTGAAGGAGCATTCCCGCTAAAAGTTGTTGTTAATGTACCGCATTTATTTTGGCCAGTTCCTGCATTGGCTGTCTCTGCATAATTTATAATTACAGTATCATAAGTATCGCAATAACTGTTGTCAATCATATATCGCAGGGAATATGAACCATAAGCAGTAACTGTGGCTGTAGCCGCTGGGGTGTTTACATCCGGAGTGAAAGTTACATTGCCGGGACCACTAATCTTCGACCATATACCTGTTCCTGATCCCGGATCATTGCCTGCAAGTATTGCTGAAAGTGTTCCGCATTTATCCTGATCTGGCCCGGCACTAGCTTTTCTGGCAAACCTGACCTGCATATCATTCTGTGAATTACAGGTACCATTGACAATTCTCCACTGGTAAGTATACAACCCATGGATATCGACAGTTACGCCACTTGCAGGATCATTTGGGTTGGAATAAGTTGTAGTTCCCGGGCCACCGGTTTGAGTCCATGTACCTGTACCTATTGATGGTGCATTTCCTGCCAGCATAGCAGTGAGGGTGCCACATTTATACTGGTCAGTGCCCGCATTGGCATCTTCTGCAAAACCTATGTTTACGCTATCTTTGGTATTACAACTACCGTTGGTTATTGTCCATGTAAAAGTTTTTGCCCCATAATTGGTAACTGTTACATTGGCATTCCGGGCATTAGCATTTGGTGAATATGATGCAGTTCCTGTGCCTAAAACCATTAACCATGTGCCGGTTCCAGTTGAAGGGTTGTTTCCATTCAGTCCTGCAGTAGGTGTACCACATTTATCCTGATCTGTTCCCGCAGCCGCGGTTTCCGCAAAATTAACATTTACAGAACTGTTGGAAGAACATCCTCCATTTGTTATTGTCCATCTGAATGTTTTCGCTCCATATTGTGTTACTGTTGCTGTTGCATTTGCTGTGTTTGCATTTGGATTATAAGATGCCGTTCCGCTGCCGGAAGGCATGGTCCATGTACCAGAACCTGCCGAAGGAGTATTCCCGGCAAGTAATGCACTATTTGTACCGCAAATATCAATACCAGTGCCTGCATTTGCAGCTTCGGCAAAATTAATAGTAACCGAACTATTGGTTGAGCAGGTACCATTAGTTATGGTCCATTGGAAGGTTTTTGAACCATAGTTGGTAACTGTTACTACAGCATTTGCAGTGTTGCCATTTGGATTATAAGATTCTGTTCCGGTTCCAGATGTCATCGTCCATGTCCCGGTTCCAACTGATGGAGAATTACCAGCCAAGGTTGTTGATGAAGTACCGCATTTATCCTGGTTGGCACCAGCATTGGCTGCCTGAGCAAAATTTATTGTAACAGAGCTTTGTGCCGTACAAAGACCGTTAGTAACAGTCCATCGAAAAATTTTTGCTCCATAGGTCGTTGCAGTTACCGAAGCATTATAAGTTTGAGCATTTGGTAAATAAGTAGCGGATCCTGAACCCGATGTCATTGTCCATGTTCCGTTATAAGGTGACGGGTCACTTCCTGCTAAGGTAGCATTAAGGGAACCACATATATCCTGACTAAGGCCTGCATCAGCTGTCGGTTGAGCATCCACAGTTAAAATCGCAGTATTGGTAGTTGTATCACTTCCAACAATACAACGGTATTCTGCCCCGTTTAACAACAAATCAGGAGGGGTAATTGTTAATGTTACACCTGTAGCTCCGCTATATGCTCCTCCATTTGATATGTTGGTCCATCCTGATGAATTAATCTGCCACTGATATGCTCCTGTACCTCCAATACAGTTTATATTAACAGAGCTATTCACACACACCTCGGGTGCAGTATTACTCACAGTAGCTGCATACATCTCATTTGTTATCAGCATAACTATAAATGCTGCGATAACAGCTCTCAATTTTTTCATTTCTTTAGGTTTAATTCTTCATAATCACATTGAATTCATGATTTCGTAATTAAAAATCTCCATTACTCTTTACCTTGAACAAAGAAATAACACTATAACCAGAATACTCATTAGTTCCAACTATGGCAAAGCCTCCTTCATTGGTCTTTATTATTTTGCTGCATGATTGGTTCCCATTTCCTATATAAGTTTTAATTTCAGAAATTTTATTGCCTGTACTGTCAACTCTGAGAAAAAAAATGTCCTGATTTGGTGCGACCCCGATGGCACCGGCAATTGCATATTCATTATCAGAGAATACTTCCATACCTTTTGAATTATAGATTGCACCATTCGATGAGTAAAGTTTATCCCATAATATTGAATGGTATTCGCCTGAAATTGTAAATTTAGTAAGACGTATTCGTGATCCTGAATCTGTTCCAAGACACAAGAAACTTCCATCTGAAAGTTTCTTCAAACATTCACCTTCGTCTGTGCCGGCGCCTCCTGTATTAAATACAAAATAACTTTTACCCTGATTATTTGTATGCGTAATGCATATATCTGTTCCTCCTTTTAAATTAATCACCATATTTATGCCCGTAGTTTTACTTATTGTCCCGACAGATAAATATCCGTCATCAATATTTATTATCTGCTTAGTAACTATCGAGTATAGCTGGAGGTTAACATACTGATTATTTCCATCAGCATCTGTAATTACATTTAAAAGATAGTTCCCTGTTGCATCAGCAGCATTTCCGGTTATAATGAAACCACCTGAAGAAGTAATCTGGATGTTATAACCAATCATAGTAGTATCTCCTCCAATTGTACGTTTCCAAATAATAGAATTGCCTTCATTGTTCGTCCTGGCAAGAAAAATATTGGTATTTAGTTTGCCTGAACTACCATTGGTTTGTGTTGTGCCTAATAGGATATACCCTCCGCTGGGTATTGGCTGCATACTATATCCTGTTTCATTGTACTTGGTACCGAAATTCTTTTTCCAAATCTCGTTCCCATATTTGTCAACTTTAATAAGAAATAAATCCGTTCCACTATCCGCAGTTGTGCAAGTTCCAAATATTATATAACTGTCATCGCTTAACTGTTTGACATCACAACCCTCACTGGTACTGCCCATACCATAGAATTTAATAAAAGAGTATTGCTGGTCTGTTGCAACTTCATCTTTACTGCATGAGAATATGACTGAAGCAATAACCAGGAATGAATAGAATAATTTCATCTTTTTAATATTGCAAAAAGGGAACCTGCCTTCAGTCAGAGAATTTATAGTGTTTATTTTCATAATTATCTAATCTCCAATTTATTTAGTATTACCTTTTTTCAGGCTTATAAAACTTATAGTTATAACCTATTGAAAAACATAAATTGTTCATTCTAAAGTCATTGTCAACATAGTAATATTTTAAATAAGGATCAAGATTATTGGTATTGTACCGTTCATCAGGATTAACCTGATTTAAAAAACCTAAATTATAGCGAATATCCAGAAACAGATTGCTGCGTTTTAAGCTATAACTGATTCCCATTCCGATAACAGCCATTAACTGAAAATTTGAACGTTTATCGGTTATTGAGAATGCCGGGTCGGTGAAAGGCTTCAGAATACCAGGTTCTGTTCTTGTAAATGTAGCAGAAGAATTCAATAAATATCCAAAACTTATACCTCCCCTGACATAGGGTGTAAATTTATTCCATACATAGGGAAAATATATAACAGTAAGTGGCATTTCAATCCTGTTTTGCGTTTCATTAAATACTAGCCTATTCCCGGCTGCAACAGAGTCACTCGAATACTGGTAGGAACTTTGAAAAAAAATTGCTTCAATATTAAAATCCATCTTATTAAAAATGTAACGTTTAAAAGAAAAGCCAGCCTGGTAAGTGAATCCTGAAGTACTATATGTTCCTTTTATTTTTGGATCCATATATAAACGGGAAACTATAATATTGGATATATTTGTTCCCAGAATAACCCCAAAAGTAGCAATAGGTAAAGTCCTATAACTATTAAACAATTGTGAAAACTCGGCTTGATCAGAAGGAAGTATTTCGTATTCCGGATACCTGCGAAGAAAGTCAAGCATTGCAGCTTCAGCCATTTTGTTATTGTTGTCAAAAAGATAAGACATAATTATCAATTTAAAAGCCTGCGATTTTTCTTCTTTTGTGAATCCATTTTCGATACAGGATTGAAGCATCTTGGGAATTTGCTCAATCGCACCAGCATCATATTGCTTCTGGGCTTTAGACAGAACCGTAGCGCAATCTTCCTGTGCCTTTAGAAAATTAACGAATAGAAGGCAAAGCAACAATATTAAGATAAAATGTCTTTTTAAGTAGAAATGGATCATATTTTAATAAATAAATTTTTATAAATAATTAAAAACAGAGCAAAGAAAACTGAAAAATCAAAAGACCTGAATACATATTACATAAATAGCTGAAAAATTATTACTTGTAATAACATTTCTCATTTAATCTTTTCAAAATTAATATCTGAACCAACATATGTGTTCCACTCCTCTTTCGAAAAGTTTCTCCCAATATTTTTTACAACCAGTGAAGCCATATCACCTGTTTTTATTGGCCATACAATAAGACGATCTTCTTTACTGCTTCCGGTTACAATTTTATCGCTTGAACTGTTAAATGCCAGGGCAAATACCCATGATTCATGTTCCTTTAGTTTAACTGGCTGGGCATTTAAATTAGAGGCGTCCCAGAGAGATATAGAATTATCATAACTTGATGTTGCAATCAGTTTGTTATCAGGGCTATATTTGATATTGGTTATTCTGGCATAATGGCCCCTGACATTGTTCAATAATTTCTTTTCTTTTATGTCCCATGTCCTTAAGTATCCGGAAATGTCTCCTGCAGCAAGAACGTTTCCGGTATTATCAAATGCAACAGAAGTTACCTGATTAGCAGGATCATCGTTAAGAACTTCGTATTTGAATCCATTGGCCCTGTTCCAAATTACAACTTTTCCATTTTTAGTGCCGGCAGCTACAATTTTACTATCAGGTGAAACTGAAATAGATAAGATTGTACTATCGGTTGTGCCGGTAATAATTCCTGCACCTGAATTAATATTAAACTCAAGAAGATTATTGCCTGAACAAGCAATTAAGGCATTGTTATCACGAGTAAAAGTGAGCGATTCAATTTTCTTTCCAAGATTTGGAAAATACCTGGTTTCTGCACTTTTATCCTGCAAATCAAGAATTCCTATACCGGCTCCTAACGTACCAATAGCAAGCCATTTTTCATCGGAACTAACATCAATTGCCTTGTTTACAAAGGCATTCCTGATTATAATTTCAGATTTTTTGATAGAATCGGATAAATCCCATTTAAGAACTTTCCCATCGCTCCCTGCACTATAAAATAAATTTGCAGAAGGAGCAAATACCAATGAATTCACAGCATCTGTATGAGCTTTATAAATATTAAATGCGTGCCCTTTCTGATTTATTAGTGCTGAATACAGGCCAGAATAAATATCAGGATTATGTTCAATGCCATTATATTTCTTGTTAAAAACAAAAGCCTGGAAAGCCAATAATGCTTTTAAATCTTTGTCATTATCAATTTGCAATGATTTCACAGCCATCGATTGAGCAACAGAAAGCATGCGACGGTTATATGCTTCTTCACGAGCTGCTTCCGCAGCATTTTTTTGTTTTAAAGCCTCCTCTGCATTTTTTTCGGCCAGAACTCTCTGTTCGTTGGCCTCAACACTTTTATTATTTGCAATATTTTTTTGTTTATTAGCTTCCTGCTCATTTGACAGGGCTATCTCTTTTTGCTGATCTGCAATTTTGCTTTGTTTAACTGCTTCATTGGTCTGTTCAACTGCTATCTTCCTTTGCTCTAAAGCTTCTTTGGCATTTTTTTCAGCCAAATCTTTTTGAACGTTAGCTTCAATAGTTTTTTTATTGGCAATACCTGTCTGTTTAATGGCCTCAGTACTTTGCATCTGGGCATATACCATAATACCAAGAGAAATAATGGCTGCAATTCCAAGTATAGCCGAAATCATACGGCTACGTTGTAATGCTCTTTTTTGTAGTTTAATTTTATTCAATTCTTCCGCTTCAAACTCTTTTGCACTTGTATGCAGAAAGACCATTGCCCTTTCAAAAGCAGGGTTATGGCGCTGTGCCCAGGCAAGGGTAGGGAGTTGTTTTATTTCCCAATTCAGGGCCAATTGTAAATCAGGAGGCCTCCATAACCCTGTTTTACCTTCATGGAACATTGCAGATGCATCTGAAAGACGGTTGTACATCTGAACCGCAGATGATTCCTCGTCAACCCAGACTTTAAGGCGATTCCATATCCTCATTAGACTTTCATGTGAAAGATCAATAATAGAGTCACCTGTCAGTTTAATCTCATATGAAGGAGAAATAAAAGAGCGCCCTGTAACACGGAACTTATCAATAACCATAATAACCTCTTCAACTTTGGATTGGGCTATTTCAGCAATATCTTCAAGGCGTGTTGGACGGCGTACACCACGGTTATCACTTCCTTTTTCTGTTATTGTTTTAAACAAAACTTCACAAATTCGCTTGCCTTCTTCATTTAGTTCATCATATGCTTCATTGGCATGTTCGGATAGAGCTTTTTCCATCTTACCAATAGCTTCATAATCGCTTATGGAAATAGGCTTTTCATGATCATTATTTTTAAGCCAGTAATCCCATGTACGCATCATAGCATGTTGAAGAATAGGAAGCTGATCCGGATTATCGCCTGCATCATTAAGTAATTCCTGCACCAACATAAGGTCTATTTTCGCTCCGCCAACAGCTACAGGTCCTGTAATTGCATCATGGAAATCATTACGGGTCATTTGTGGAATCAGGTAGTTACTTAAGTTGATAAGTGACGTAAGCTCCTGGAACTGTGCGCATTCCCCAATAAAATCGGACCGCATTGTAAGTACGATATATATTGGCGTTTCTGTCTGATTCACTGCTTCAACCAGCAACTTTACAAATGCCCTTGATTCATTTATAGTTTCGAGTCCTTTACGGTTCATCTTGTAACGAAATAGCTCTTCAAACTGGTCAATAAGAAGCAGTATATTTTCATGTTCTGCCGCATTTAGTTGTTTTAAAGCCTCAACCAATCCAAGAGAGCTACGTCTTAGCATGGCTCCAATCAGAGATTTTTTCACGGATTGGTGTTCAGGGATATCGCTTACAGTTAATGATTTAGCAATTGCTTCGGCCATATTATCAACCGGGCTGCTACCAGGTCTGCTCGTTATGATACGCCATTTTGATCCTGCTGAAGATATAAAACCTCCATAGAGAATAGGAATTAGTCCGCAATAAATAAGTGATGATTTACCGGTTCCGGAAGCGCCGATTACTGCAACAAAGCGGTTTTTAGATAATTTCATTAATACTTCTTCACTTTGCCCTTCTCTGCCAAAAAATAAATGGCTTTCTTCAATCCCAAAAGGACGCAGACCTGGAAAAGGATTGATATTTATGCTTATAGAAGCTGTTCGGCCCTGTTCTAATGTTGTTGCATTTTCATCCATTACTGCTGTTTATTTTTTGTACAAATGGTTTTAAGGCTTCAGATATTTTTAAATTTGCATCCATCATTAAATTATCGCTTCCTTTCAATAAATCTCCTAACCTGTCTTTATGAGTTGTAAATATGGCTTTCACGACAAATTTTTCAGTCCGTCCAAACCCAGGAGCTTTCATAACATCTTTTAATTTGCTATTAATCCATAAGTTGTTACTTTCAAAATCGAAAATAATTACAGCTTTGGCTTTGGACAGATATGCATAATGTGTTGATACTAAATTTTCAGTATGTTTTTTGAAATCGATAGCCAATACTTCTATTCCATTATTTATAAGATACTGGCTTATATCTTCAATTCTTTTTGAATCCTTTGGTTCATATATCAAATATGCATTATTTGATGATTTTTCAATTGTTTTTTTTGTAGCAGATTTATCATAACTTAACATTTTCATTCTTAGGTTCGCCTTAAGTTCTTCTATTGGAGACTGCATAATTTCAGTAAAGGCATCATTTTCCTCAGCTCGCATTGAACCAGCAAACCATCGTTGACGTTCATCAGCAGGTCTCGTTCCAGGTTGGGACCAAACCAATTTTGAAAATGGCACCTCTGTTGATTTTTCAATTGAATCTTTCCATCGTTTTGCTGAAGCGCGATATTGCATTTCAGTGAGTGAATATTCGCTCCCTTTTATTATCTCCCCATAGTTATTTCCAATAATATGTACAGACATCAAACATTTGTTCAGGTAATCAGAAATCTGACCGTTTAAGTCTTCCTTATTTCCAGTGAGAATATGTTCAGGATAAACCGCAAAGCCGCGATGAATTATTTCACTTTTTATGATATCACGGTTCTCATATTGATCTGGAGTTGTTTCTGCAAGATATATGGCATTGGATGATTTTTTCTTATTGGGTTCAGACAATAGATTAATACTGATATCATAAGCCAGATCGAGTAGCTTGGCCCAAAAAAGTCTGGAAGTATCTGAATTTCCAAATACTGAATAATTACGTATCGATCCGATTACTGAATCAACATCGAAGAAAGTATATGCAGGTTTTAACTTAAGCTGAGCAGGCAAACTGCCGGCAGGAATCGTATCAGGAATTATAACATAACAAAGGCTATTTGGATTTATTGATGATGCAGTTGTTGCCAAACAATCAAAATTGCCGGAGTTGGAAAAATCACTAGGGCTTGCAATAAAAATATTAATATCAGAATTCCCCTTACTATGCTCAGATGACTTATATTCTATTGCTTTAATTGAAAAAGGTTTCCCTAAAAGTTGCTCCAGTGTAACTTTTAAATTCTCTATAAAAATTGCGTTCCATGTATCGTTAGTACTGGCATGATATACCAAAATATCTTTAACAGAATCCATTGAAAAGAGGTTAATTTTAGGTTTTTCTAATTTGATTCAAAAATAATATTACATAATACCAAATGTCAAGTTAATAATCCAGATTTTTATAAAACTTCTTGTTCAACACTTAATCCCAATTACTAAAATATCATCAACCTGTTCTTCATTTCCCCGCCACATCTCAAATGTATATTCAAGTAATTCTTTTTGCTTGGTCAAAGGACTTTCACTTATTTCCACCAAATGCTCCTTAAAACGTTTTGTCATTAGCTTTTTATTATTGGGCCCTCCAAACTGGTCAGCAAATCCATCGGAGAAGATATAGAGCATATCATTTTTCTGAATACTTATTTCATGATCTTCAAAATTAACTAGTTCTTCTCCGACAAAAGCCCCAATTGGCGCTTTTTTCGCATCATAAGTAATTAATTCGTTATTGCGCACAATTACCAGGGGACTGTTGGCACCAGCATAATTCATTTTCATTTTTTTAAAATCAATGCAGCATAATGCAATGTCCATACCGTCGCGTAATGTCACATGACCTCGTTGTTGTCGTAATGTATCAGTAACAGCCTGGTTCAGTTCATTTAATATTTCACCTGATCGTCTTGCGTTTTTCACATTTACTGCATAGTTCAGGTTATTATATCCTACAATAGACATAAATGCACCCGGTACACCGTGCCCGGTGCAATCAACTGCTGCAATCATTACAAGTCCATCATTTTCCCAAATCCAGTAAAAGTCACCGCTTACAATATCTTTTGGTTTGTAAAGAATGAAAATATTAGGTAATACTTTTGACAGATAGTCATCGGGAGGTAGTATTGCAGTTTGTATGCGTTTTGCATAGACAATGCTATCGGTAATGTGTTTCTTCTGATCGCTAATTTCCTTATATGCACTTTCCAGATTCTCATTAATTTCAGCAAGCATATTTCTTTGCTGCTCAATAGCGTCACGTTGTGTTTCTATCTCTTCTTTCTGCTGCATTATTTCAGCCGTTCGATCTCTGACCTTTTGTTCCAGTTCATTATAATAACTTTCCAATTCAGCTATCATCTTATTGAACTGCTCTGAAAGAGTTGCAATTTCGTTATTGCCATGAATTTCAGCCCGTTCATTTAAATGTCCATTAGTTATCCTGTTAATTTTCTCAACCAGATTCTTTAAAGGATTGGTAATTATTTTAGTCTTCCGGTATATAAGAATTACAACAACTACAATTGCAAATCCAAAAATTCCTATAAGCTTTATCATTTCATATCTCAAAATCCTTATCTCACCGGTACAATCGGAAATAATACGTATTGCTGAACCTTTATACAAATCGCTGTTCTTGCGATCCATATAGATATAATCATATTTAATTTTTCGGCCCGCTTCATCCTCTTCAAGCGTTAAAGAGGTTTTATCCCGGAAGATTTTTTCCAGCAGAGGTTTATGTGTTTCACCAAGTTTTGCATTCTCATTAAGCGAGAATGGTTTGTCGGTGAGTATGAAAAGATCGACAAATTTGCCCTGCTTTTTAGACAGATTGTTCAACGCATCCCTGATAAAATTAATAATCTTGTCAGCATCCTTTGAATAGAATCCGATTTCTATTATATATTTTCTATCGTTCGTAGGTTGATAAGAATATTTTTTGATACGTTTCGTAGTGGACTCAATAGCAAATCTTTCATTGATAAATTTCCCATTTTTAAAAACACTTTGAATATATTGCTTATGCTTTTCACCAAAACTAAATAAATTAAGCCCTTTGTCTTTTTCAAAAGTAGTATTAACAATAATCCCATCCTGATTGATGATATATATGTCTTCCATATTCGGATTCATTCCTATTTCTCTTTGAAGGGTTGGAAGATTTACTTTCTCAATGTTTTGAGTATTATTAAAAAACTTATTGACCAATAAACTGCTATAATCATTCATGCGTTTTCCAAGATCGTTCTCTAAAATTTCAAAAGCCATATCCTGAAATTCAAGCACATTTTTTATTTCATCAACAATGATCTCATTCTTTGTTTTGTTAGCCTCCAGCAGAATGCTCTTGGTATGTTGATAATTGATAATACCTAAAATAATTAATGCAGTCAATGCAGGTATTATTACGTTGTAAATAAGTTGTCTGAAAATTGTTGTTGTTCCTTTCATGAATATTTTAATCTAATATTGATTCAATTGGACTATATGACACTAAACTGTTAGCAAAATCAGGGCATTTAAAAATAATTGTGTTAAATAAATCCTGTTTTATGGAATAGACTTTTACATCATTTAAGGCTATAAAAGAAGGCAGCCCATTTGGAATCTGCTGAGAAAATATACCTCCGAACAAATTGCCAGGACCAATTTGAGATATTTTTTCCTGATTCTTACTTATAATGACATCCCCGGAAAAAATAAAATGGACCAACAAGGATAGTTCCGCATCAAGTCCTTCTACTTCTTCTCCTTTAAAATACAACTTATCCTCCAATGATTTTGCAAGAGGAATAAGATTATCCCCAAATAAATTTTCAAAATATTTTATTCCTTTAAGAAACAGTATTTTGTTAAAGAGTAGTTTTCCTGGATCTTCTATAAAATTCTTAATACTTGTCTGGAACCTTATTTTTGTTTTTTCATCCAATCGTTTAAAGTAATGAACACATGTATCCGGATTTTTTTTATAAATTACACAGGCAGCAAGTTCGCTTATTAGTTCATCCGAATTAAAAATTTGAGCTACAATATCGTCTGAAATTTCATATTTATCTAGAGATAGAAGACAATTTAAAGCACATGCTTTTGTCCATTTGCCTATATAATTAAAATCACGATTGATAATATCAATAAGTAAATCTTTAAACACTATTAAATCAACCGGATAGTAATACTGTAATCGCCTAATCTTTTCAATGTCAGATGAATCATCAATAATTGGAAACAGCATTGGTTTAATATCTTCATTTACTATAAGTTCCAATAGTTCGATTGCATAGCCAGTACTTTCACTTGCCTCACTTTCGATATGCTGCCTTACGTGCATTATACTCTGTGCATCGTAAACAAGTGACAACAATGTAAATAAATAATCGAATCCTTTATGAATTTCTTCAGCTACTGCTTGTTTCACAAGATTATCGGTTTGAATGGATTTCAGGCTGGCGCGTGCAGCAATATTCCAAGCAAGTACACTCATTGTCTGGTACAAAGCCTGATGCAACAGGTAGAAATGTTCATCATCTGTCTGATATCTTAGTAATAGTAGCTTGCTGGCTGCAAGCCTTGCTATTTCAATATTGTGATAATTTACTTTGTTTAAAAGGTTGAAGCATGCTTTTTCTCCTCCAATACCAGCCATAATCACTATAATACGAAGTTGCAAAGCAATTTGGTTGCTTGATTTGTTGAATAAATTTTCCAGTATTTCAATAGCATCCACTCCTATTTCTGTAAGAGCATCAGAAGCGTAGGGACTAAATGAATCCATTGCCAAAAATTCGATTAGAAGCGGAGATAATTCTGGTTTTTTTAATTTTGCTGCGGCCTTGATCGCTGCAATTTTTACATTGTTGTCAAAATCTCGAAGAAGAAACTTTAGTTGATTAATTAATCCTGCATCTTTTAACTCTCCAATCATCCTGGCGGCCAGCTCACGTTTAATAATATCTTTGGAGCGAATAAAAGCAGTAATTTTCTCTGTGGTTAATACTTCGGAAAGTTGAGCCGCCATTTGCCTGGAAAGTTTTTTTGACTGTTCTTTTATTTCTTCGATTTCAATATTTTCCAGGGCATCAATTGCTTCATAGGTATTCAAATTTTTACTGCTTTCCAGAGCATATAATCTTACATCTGTTAAGCGATGATTCAAAAACAAAGGAATAAGATCTTCATAAATAATTGGTTGTAAGATTTTCTGAAGATTTAAAACAAATAGTATTTTCGAACCATCTTCTTCACCAGATAATGCATCGGTGATAAATCTTTTGGATGAAGCAATGTCCCGGTATAAATCTTCTTCTTTTATACTTGAAAGGGATTTGTTCAGATTATTTTTATATGCTCTATACAATTTAAATGCTATCCATCCCCAAATGCAAAGAATCACAATTAGCACCTGAGAAAAACTAATAAGTCTGATAAAAGATAACAATCCCATTAAAAGTAAAATGAGGCCGGAAGATAAAGCTGCAATTTCATTAATTGTCCCGTCCACACTCGCCTGAACATTGTGTCTTATTCTCACATCAACAGTCTGGTAAAGCGTTTTGAACGATGGCGCCTCAATTGAACTTTTTAATGTTAAAGAAAACAACCTGCTTAAAGCAATCACGAGAAAAAAGAAAATAAATCCTTTAGAGGATGCCGTATAACCTCCAAACATACCAATAACAGAAGCAGCAATTGTAAAGAGGACAAGGAGAACCGGAGACAGGATAAGGCTTACTCTTAAACCATAAGTTTTCATGAATTTGCTATATACAAAGAGCTTCATCATTAAAGTAAAAAACATCACTGTTCCAACAAATGCACCCAGAAATTTTGTGAGGTCATTGGCTTCAGGATATTTGGTCTTTATTACGGCAAGAAACGAATAGCTTATGAAAAACGCAGTTACCATAGAAAGTATGACGAATGCCGCCATTAGCTTCACAAATTTATTCTTTAATAAGTTTGTCAGACTGCTTTCGGATGTGTAAACAGCTTTTTCAATTTTCTGTCCCAGGCCTTTATAATTAGCCGTAGTTATTATTTGGAAAATAAGTGCAACAATAGCGCCTACAGCGCTAATAAACAGCAAATTTTCCGTTTTAAAATGTAATGTTAATAGTACAGGTATAGCGTAACTGCTTAAAATCACACCAATGATATATCCGGCATCAACAACACCAAAAAGACGTTTTCCCTGACGCAGAGTGAATAAACGCCCTGCTGTACCCCAGAACCCCAACATAGCAAGAATATTAAGCGGTCCCATCATAACAAGTACCAGGAAAGCATGCCATTTATTCAATGTAATTCTGAAACCAAGCCATAAGATAATAGTAAATAAAGCAATAGTAACCAAATTTAAAATTGCCAGGCGATCAAAAGAAATTCTTGTTTGCATTTTGGAATAAAGAGCAGTCATGAGTATACCAACAACACCTGAAACAGTAAATGCTCTCGGTAACATTTCGGCAGGATAAGCACTCAGGAACAAAGAATTGGCAACCGGATCAAAAATACCGAAAAATATACCCAGAAAAACAGATTGTATAAGCAACAGAAGTACAAGAGGAGCCTCCTGTGCTTCTATTTCCATCGCTCTGATTATCCCTGGAAAAAAATTTTTCATCCCTTCAATATCTGTTATGCTATACTGCTATTTCCTGAGTTTGTTCTTCTGCCTTTGTAATCATTTCTTCAGAATGCTCTCTGCCTAAAAATTTGTCAATTATATTATGCATCCAATAAATAACCGGTGTAAGACCAATGGCCAGAGTAATTTTATAAGTGTATTGAACAACCGCAACTGAAATAACCTGAATAAATGTCCAATTTCCTAAAAAGTAAAATGCAATAAGCAACACAAGAAAGCTATCAACTATTTGTGAAATAACAGTTGATCCTGTAGCACGAAGCCAAAGCTTTTTATGTCCCGTTATTTTACGAAAAAAATGAAAAGTGTAAATATCTACCAATTGTCCAACCAAAAATGCAGTAATTGAACCGACAATAATTCCCATTCCTTGTCTGAAAATATTTGAATAAGCAAAATCAGCATCAAAAGGAACTCCATGCGAATCAATGGAATTGTTTTGAAGCCAGAATTGTGCAGGCTGTAGTTTTGTGCTACCCAAAATAACAAGAAAGCAATATCC
>Ga0182017_10002062_pt1 | contig 15405 bp, 11 predicted proteins | sample 712E3DmetaG_FD_120492 | JGI IMG/M metagenome (GOLD analysis project Ga0182017, IMG submission 120492) | Permafrost microbial communities from Stordalen Mire, Sweden - 712E3D metaG | ecosystem: Environmental > Terrestrial > Soil > Wetlands > Permafrost | place: Sweden: Stordalen | collected... | reverse complement strand
TAGGGCTCAAAGTTTGAGCCCTAAGGAGAAAAAGGGGTCTAGCTAGACCCCTTTCTTTAGCCTGGAAATAGAGCTATCATGCTAGACTAGGTAACCCTAGATGGCCACCAGTACATCCGTAAGTGGTCAGCAGCAAGACCCGAATGCTGTCATGAACCAGAACATGCGTCAGATCTTAAATGACGCCTACGCCTTTGTCCGTGGATGTGACTACTCCAAGAGCGTCGCTAACCTCACATATGAAGAACTTCTCGACGCTGCCATAGGTAGAATCGAAGGAACGTCTACCGATACTGGGAATGTGAGGTCAACTAAGCTGCAGAGGATAGCCAAGATCAAAAATGATCTCGTCTCTGCCGTTGACACCATCAAAGCTAAGCCAGCAAGTGCCTGGGTAGCTAATAATGCCGATGCTGTAGAACCAGATGACAGCGTGAACACGCCGGAAGAGGAGTAGGCATGGATTTACAGTTCATCCAGTTCAATGATGCCGTGGACTTGTCGGGAGTAGCCATCATCCCAAACTTCATGCCACCCTCTGTTCAAATCACAGGTCCAGATTTGAGTAGTGTTATAGAAGTTCAGATCAATGGAAGCAAGACCCCGTCATTCGTGGTGGCAAGTGGTACTAAGATCATAGCTCAGATACCTGCCAGTGCTGTAGGTCAGGTAATCAACGACGTAGTAGCCATCAGTTCAGACTTTACTGCCTCCCTCAGGAGCTTGATCTCATTTGAGATAGGGGACAACCCAGGAAAGGTATCAGGGTTGAAGGCTCTGATACAGATGTGGCTCAAGGCACTTCTGACCACACCTGGGTTTGATTCCTTTGCCAAAAATCTGGGTGGAGGGGCACAGCAGTACATAGGTGGCTCATATGCAGCCAGCATGAGTTCTTCCATCAGTGCTTCTTTCGCTATAGCGGTTCAGCAGACAACGAACCAGGTGTTAGCATTACAGGCGAGGCAGACCAGGTTGCCGGATGATGAGAGACTCTTGACCACCGAGATGTTGGGACTAAGGTATGACCCGAATTTGCCGGGCCTCCTGGTCAGAGTAGCGTTGTATACTCAGTCCGGCAAACGTGCCATAGTCAATTTGGAGCCATAGATGTCGACTGACACACTACAAGACTTCGTACAGGCCAGGCTACGTGCGTTTGATCCAACCATAGACTTGAGTGACGGCTCTCCGGCTCAAGACCAGGTGGTGGACCCTATTGTACGACGGTTTCAACCTGACCCGTTTGAGATGAGCATTGAAGCCTTCATCGATGCCCGGTTGAAGCAAGAGATACCCACTATGAGTATCCAGGAGGGGACCGGTGTACGGGACTTACTGGTAAAGCCAGCTCAAGTCCTGATGGACCCTATCTCGCGGGAAGTACAACTAATCAAGCAGGGTCAGTCTCTAGATAACCCAGACCTGTTGGCGGACACAGAGGCAGATGCTCTGGTGGCCAACTTCTTCGTGTCCAGAAATCTAGGCTCGTTGGCGGTAGGAAGGGTAAGACTATTTTTCAATGCTCCTATTGCAATCAATGTCTCTGTGGGCAACGTCTGCTACACAGCTGGTGGTCTTCGTTTCTTACCCACTACCATCCAGAGTATCTCTGCAGAAGCCATGGTCTTTAACCAGACTGGCAGTTTGTTCTACTTCGATATCAAAGTCACTGCAGAGTCTCCAGGGTCTCAGTACAACATAGACCCTCAGGAAATCACAGGTATCACGAACTTGAATGTAGCTGTCAGAGCTACGAACTTGTCCAAGTTTGAGAAGGGACTGGATCAAGAAACTACTACAGATCTGATTCAACGAGCTTCAGATAGTATCACTGAACGGTCCTTGGTGGTTCCGCGTGGAGTGACTGCCAGGCTCTTCGATCAGTTCAATGACCTAGAGCAGCTTCAGATTATAGGGATGTTCGATCCTGAAATGCATAGGGATGTGCTGACTGGTGGTGACTTGGGTGCTCCCATAGCTACAGGTAATGATGGCTACGTTGAGGATGATGGCCTAGGAGGGGCTACAACCACTAAGTTCAGAATGTATCTAGATCATAATCTCAGTCAAGCATTCTCTACTGGTCCTGTTGAGAATACCTACTTGCTTACTAACGAGATGGCATTCGGCATAGATGGCAGCATAGTCGATCCGTTCCTTAGTAGTCTAAGCAGTGCTTCGGCAGCATTCACTAGTGGCGATGAAGGAAGATTGATCAGCATTCGAGGTGGATCAAACAATGGGATATATGAGATAGACTCATTCGTGTCACCTACTACGGTTACTTTGAAAGACCCCTCGACAGGGCTTGATTTTGTAGGAGTAGTTGAGACTGGTATCACTTGGGTACTTCTCAAGACCCAGAGGCAGACTCAGATAGCTGCTTTAATAGGCTCGAAAGAGCTGGAGCTGGCTACTCCTATTCCATACACAACCAATCAGATGTCTTGGACCATACGGAAGAAGGAACTGACCATCTCAGGAATGCCTGGAGGCATTGTATTCTCCGCAGATGCACAAGCTGTGTCCATTCAGTCTGATCAAGTACACATAGGTGGCTGTACAGATTTCTATGTACGTGGTGCTGGTACACAAACACTAGATCTGAATCTATCTGCGATAGAGGATGAAGAGCCTCTAGTTACCAGTGCCACAGGAAGAACCAACTATGACAGTGGTGGTCCTGGAAGTACCAACTTCCAGGATTTATTTGTAGATTTTGTAGCTGCAGGTGTTACTGCCGGTATGAGTCTTGTGACATACCTTGGTACCGATGCTGGCACCAGGCGCATCGTTAGGGTGGGTATAGATCGTTATGGTTCTGCAAATGCAAATTCTATACAGGTAGACCAACCGTTCAACAATGATGCTACTTTAGTTCAGTATGATATAGCGGGTGACCTGACTATAGATTTGATACATCCAAAGACAATCAGAGACACAGGTTTACGTGGTCGAACCATTCAACTAGGTCAAGTCTTTACCACATTAGATCTAGTGGACTTTCAAGAATTCGGTACGGAGATAGGAGACACTCTTCGCATACTGACCGGCCCGGATGCGGGTGACTATTCAATCACAGCAATCACAGGTACTGGGCATAGGAATCTGTCGTTGTCTAGATTCACAACCACCACGAATACTGAATTGTCGTGGCAGGTGTTCAAGGCACAGAAGACTGGTATTCAGCTTCCTATGATCAAAATCGATTCTGTGAGTTTGTTGGATAGTTCTGGCAGTCCAACAGGCAGTATCATACCTAGAGCAGATCCTGTGGATGCCAGGTCTACTACGTTCTCTAACGCCGGAAATGGAGTGAAGCTTTCAATTACAGATGGGATATTGGGTATAGTGGGGCAAGTTGATCTAAACACTCTAGCATATCCTCTAGCGCCCTGCTCTATTGATGTAGTATGGACATCTTCTACGGGTACTCAGTCTGCACATGTGGTGTTGAATGGCTGTGCCAATCCAAGTGCTGTCTTACAAGTCATCAATACTGCAACCCCACATCTAGCTGGAACCCTCAGTGGAGACAATGGCGAGCGATACCTGACGTTGCGTTCAAGTGATAGCTGGGTACGAATCATAACTACAGCTGGTGTCTCTTTGGGGCTCACTGGTGGAGAGGACAATAGACAGATACGTCATGCAGCAGACTTGGCTTTCCCATGGGAAGACTCAGAATACGATCTACGCCCAGCTCTCGATGTGGTTTCCGTTACCTCTGGTCTGAATGTGGGTAACTACTACCTTGTGGTGATTGATGACGTAAACCACAGAATCATGGTTACTGGTTTTGATGAGACAACTGGCACTGTCCGATTCCTGCAACCAGACATGGGTGTGGAGCTGAGTGTGGGCAGTAGGTCTACTGGTACAGCTAGAGTCTACTTCTTGGACCCAACCTCCTTCGAAGTTCACGGGGCGTACAGACCTGCCTTGAAGAGTACCTCAACATGCCCTGCAAATGCGGCTGCTGTAGGTACAAGCATAAATGGCGGACCTATAGCAGAGGGTGAACCAGCTGTAACACGTTTTACTGCTATGATCAATGGAGTGGGGTTGGGTTTTGTTCCAGACCCAGCGTTGAAGCACACACTGATACCAGAAGCCGGCAACACTGTGATGCCTAACAACCTGACCATCACTTCAGGACCTCACTCTGGTTACGCAACATCGGAAGTGTTTGCAAGCACTTTGGGATATGACAGCAGAAGCCCAGTGCTAGACTTCGTAGCTATGGGCGTGCAAGTAGGAGACTTGATCCAGATAACGTATCAGCCTCTACAGGGAACGGTTGATATTGGAGCTCTGCTAGCGGTTACCCCTAATGCACTCGTCAACTCCACACTCATACTAAAGGTAGATGACAAGAAAACTACGATCACATTCTCCGTCAATGCAACATCAACTGATGTGGTTGCTAGCGAGATCAATAAAGCTGTTGGCGTAGATGTAGCCTTCATCACGAACTGCAGTAGTTCGCAGTACTTGATGCTCGAGGCAGAAGTACCCATAGTCATACTGTCTACTGGAACGGCTAACTCTATACTGGGGTTCACACCTCCACCTGGTCAAACAACTGTAAATAACGAGTCCTTCTTTCACCAAAACCATACGCAGGGCTTGTACAAGGTTGTCGGTCTCAATGCAAACCCCTATGATCCGACTAGGGGATTTCAGATTGAGATACAGGATACGGATGGTAACCCACCATCCATACCAACTACTGGGTACCATGAGCAAGCTAATCACTTCCAAGTGTTACGACAGGGAGTTCAGAGAATCTCATCCACGGAGATGAGTAAGCAGGTGGAGAGTGGATTACACTATGTGGACATAGAGTTGATCTCAGATGGGTCTGGTGACCTGTGGAACATTCCAAAAGATCTAGTGTTCATCGTTACTGGCCATACTTCTGATGGATATCGGTTAGTAGTGGCAGACACGAACTTGTCTTATTCCATAGAGGAACAACTCAGTATGGTCCTCACTCCCAGCATGTTGGAGGTAGGAGCGACGGATAGTGTTGAGAACATGATACAGCTTGCTGGTAGAAACATTCAGATCGAATATGAGCAAGCTGGCATAGTGGCAGACATTCAGTCTTTTGCTTCTTCAGATCTAGATAGAGTACTTACTGCCAGCATTCTTGTTCGGCATCTGTTCCCGACCTACATCAACTTCGATATGAACTACATAGGTGGATCAAGTAGTGATGTGGTTACAGCTGATGTGCTGGCATACCTTGATGCTCTCACTCCCAATGAGAGAGTAGAGTCCTCCAGCATTCAGGATAAGGCCATGAGGCGTGGGGCATTGTCCGTAACCAACCCCATCACCCTGTTGGCTGTGGCGCATGATGAAGCTAGGCGGATTTCCGTAGACAGATCTTATGACTCTGTGTCCAAAGGTAAGCTGTCTACCTTCTTTGAGGGTAGCATTAACATCAAGCAGCAGTCTTCGAGCTAGCCCTCTGGACCATCTAGTAGAGGCACAGCCGGCAAGAAAGCTTTTCCTAGGTTACCCATAGATAAGAGTAAACCAGTATGCGGATCAAACAGACATTCACAGTCTTGACACTGCATCAGATACTGAGGCATGGGGTCATTGGCGTGGAAAAGTGTGGCAGCATTAGCTACCTTGGTAAGGGCTGTACCGTTACACCTTATACAGGTTTGACCTCTGTAGAACTCATCTCGTTTCTCAGCTAGAGGGGTTATGACATCCTTCCTACCTTCCAGCAGCTTGAGGATGACGCGGGGGTCAGCAGGTTTCAGGTTCATGATGTTACCTTACGCCAAGTTGAACTTTGCGGCAACAGTTGACCTGGGGCGCTGTACACTCATACAATCTGACATGAGTGAAGACTACATGACGTCAGGAGTAAGCTAATGGCTGGCTGGGGAAGTAGTGCATGGGGTAGCACACCATGGGGTATTGGAGCTTTTTCACATGGGCACATACCTACGTCCCCAGAGTTTCCTAGTGCTGATGTAAGTAGTTCTGAAACGATCTCCATTTTATCTAACTACATAGAGGTAAGTGCCACTAAAGGCACTCCATGGATCATATATGACCCTGCAGCTCTAGGGCTCAAGGTCATGAACGATGGTGGCGCAGAGACAGCTATTGGCATAGACCTCGAGACTAGTGAGTCCTGGACTTTAGAGGTTACCTTCAGGCCAGATCAACTACCGCCAGATTTGAATCATCTGGATACTCACAGGTTGTTCATAGGTGCTTACGATATGCAAGGCCCTGGATGTGGCCTTGCCATCTCTAGAGCTGGACTTGCCATCATGCCAGCACCTATAGGTGCTGCTTTTCCTATCCCAGGAAGTCAGTCTCTGCTCCCGGAAGGAAGTGAATACTACACTGTTCGTATAGCAGTGAGTGCGGAGTTAGACGTAACAAACATCTATGTCACAAAGACTTCTCTGATACCAACCAAAGGACATCAACTCAGATTCACTACCGGTGCCATTCAGTCTCCTCCCGATTCTAGTGATGGGGTCATCATAGACCCACTGGGTACAGGACCTATACCAGTTCAGATAACATTGCAGACGGTTAGGTTCAATGGGCATTCAATGCTCATACCTAATCAACGTCCTGTAGCAGTGCCAGGCTCAGACCAGGGAGTGTCAGTAGGGGCCACGATTAGATTCGACGGCTCTGGAAGCTATGATCCAGAAGGTTCGCCGTTGACTTACTTCTGGTCTTTGATTGATGCACCAGATAGATCTCAGTTCAAGATAACAGGTATAGACGGTAATACTAGCCCTGACTTCAACGATGATGGCTTCACCTACTTCTTTGATGATCCTGACATAGGTGGGCCTTCAAATACAGGGATGTTCAGCGTAGATAATGCCCCTGTTCTCCAACCAGGAGATACCCTCATAGTGGGTGGTCAGCAGTACACCATAGCTGTTGGTGTTGCTGGTCAAATACCTATGTGGGTAGTTGATCTAGTCACCAGTAAGTGGGTTCGAAATGTTGTTGGAGGAGGTTGGACTGACACACGTGTAGCTATAACAAAAGAGCTACTGCCGGACAATCTGAGTAATCAGTCTTGGGTTATATACCACTCTGCTACCTTCTTTGATGCTCAGACACACGCTATTCCTGAGGCTACTCCAGATGCGGCCGGTCTATATGAACCACAGTTGGTGGTGAATGACGGAGAGCTAGACAGCATACCTGAGTTTGCTCTTCTGAACGTGGCTCAAACCTCCCTGACTATGGGAGTGATACCTGATGTCTCTTTCATCTGGAACCACCTATCCAACTTCTGGAACCTGCTGGAAGACAGGGACAAGGTGGATACAGTATGGTCTGGCTTTGCTCAAGCAGCAGCCAACATACTGATGACGGCTTGGCAGATTGACTACAACAAGAGCTTGAAGGACATCCAGAGAGTCTTTCAACGTAGATGGTTAGAGTACAGCACGTTCCTTGCTGATGATCCTGGCACAGCCAAAGTAAGGATCATACGTGGTGGTATCTGTCCTGTGTACTCTGGTTCCGGAGATGTGGCAGGACTGACACTGGAGTTTGTGTTCGATAATGGAAGGAATGAGACGGTCACATTCACAGGAACACCAGGGGAGCCCCTGACTACTGATGAGATGGCATCTCAGGTCAATGTACAATTGGGATTCTCTACACAAGGAACACTACTAGCCAATGTTAGACACGGGCGCTATGACTCTGACTGGCTTGCTTTCGACTATCCTACGTTGCTCAGAATCACACCTAACGGTACTGCAAATAGCATTCTAGGATTCTCTACTACTGAGTACACACAGAATGATCTACGGATCGCTCCAGCGACATACAGTCACTCTTTTGCAGAAATCTCTACTATCTACTCTGGGCCTAACTCTACGATACCTGCAGGGCCTCAAGTTAATGTTCAACTTATCAATAACTTCAACGAGCTAGTAAATGTCATAGCTGGTGTACCAACCTATGATTTGGGGTATTACGGTATTGGGTCTGAGGATTTGTTTGTGGGTACGGTTTTTTACCCACCGACGGTACCACACGATAGATTGGCACTTAGGATCAAAAGTATAGGTCTAAGTTCGATATTTCAAGATGTTCCACCAGACCCAAGTATCCCACCAAGGTATCTTAGTGTGGTGTTGTTAGACCCTGTACCCGCAAAGTACGTGCCAGCAAAGCCAGCTATCGGCGATATGATACTGTTTCAGGATTGGCTGATACCATCAGTTGTGGTATCGGAGATAAATGACTTCACTGTTCAATTGATCTCAGTAGGGGACCTGGCAAGATTTGAAGTCACCTCTATTGCAACTGGAGTGTCTACCATTGTCCACTGCCCGGTAGTGGGGGTATCTCATGAGAGATTAGGTTTCAATCCAGCTCCGTTGTTGATGTACTACAACGGCAAGCTGGAAGATTTCAACACTGCCTTCATGGGTGTCAGCAGGCTGAAGAACATACCAGTAGACGATTTGGTAGTAGAGATACCACGTCTTCAAGAGGTAATCAAAGACCCACCATCCTACCTGACTGGTAACAAAGACTACATCATTACTCAGATCGATGGGCAAACTGTCATACAGTTTGCTCTTGGCACGTACTCTGTAGGAGATTCTCCTCCAGACACATTGTGGGCGGAGATCACATATTTAGATAATAGCCCAGCAATAGAGTCCAACTTCGGTACATTGGTTGGTCTTACATCTGCAGAGGCTACTGGCATTATCAATGATCTAGATTACCTATCTGCTGTACGTGGTCTATGGTATGCCTACTTCGGCGGGCCCTCTGTTGAGAATATCCGCATAGGTATTCAAATTCTTCTGGGTTTACCATTTGCGGAAGAAGCAGGAATTGTAGACAGCATCAACCCCCATTTCAGTGCAACACAAGGTAGGATCTTCCTACATGATGTGAGCAATCCTGCAATGGTTCGTGGGTACTTCTATCCTACCACCTGTAACTTAGGCTTGGCCATAAACCAAAAGACGGGTAAGACCATAGCTAAGGATGATAGGATAGATCAATTCGCACCACTAAGTACCGGTGTGGACGTTCTGGATTGGATGAGAGGTGCTGAGTGGGGAGTCCCGTATAGTGCCGTATTTTCGGAAGTAGAAAAGTTCTTTCGCTTCGCCATTCGAGCTAATGTGGATGCCTTCAGTATGGCTAATCTATATTATGCCATCAAATTCGTTCTACAGATCAAGCCCCACTATACTTACCCAACCTTTATAGCTCTGAAGAACATCGGTCTAGATAAGATAGATGTGCTAGATGAGTTGACGAGTTCTGACACACATAAGTCCGGAATTGTGGTGTACAAGTTGATCGTATCTACACCAGATACGATCAACATTGGTGCGTACAGATACGATGATAACATTGCTGGGGAAGCATTCGCTCCTCCGCATGACTTGTTGTGCACGGATGGAGTATGCCAGCAGCAGTTTGACGGGCCTCTTGCTCCGCCAGATTATGACAAGCCCTATTTTGGTTTTGATCGACCGTTTCTGTTCCCAGGCACACAGATGTCTGTACTTGCAACAGAATCAAATCTATCTGACCCTGCCACAGGTACGCCCAAATATGATTCTATCTGGGCATTTGATGATGGTGGTGGGGCTGACATTCTACCTTTGAGCGGCCCGGCACCTACTCCTCCGCCGCCACCATACGGTCCACTAGTAGGTCTGCTATCATTCGATATGGGTTTACCTGGGGGTCTCCCTGGTCTAGCTCCCGGAGTTTACTCAAGAGGGTGGTATCTTTAGTACACTATTTTGTTCTACAATGAGCAGCGAGGCACAGCATGCTAATTGATCGGATAGAAGCAAAGTCAAACATGTTTATCACCGCATACGAGCGCGGTAAGAAGGTGCCGAGCATGTGCAGGGAGAGCCACAACATCTGGGTAAATCTAGGAAGAGAGTATCTTCCACAGGTTGTTTCTCCCGCTAGTGTTTTAGGGGGTGTTGTCTCGGGCCCTGTGTTTCCCTGCTGGGTTCAGTTTTTTACCTTTGGAATTGGTGGGAACAAGCAGACTCTAAACATTCCTAGTTTCTATCCCGCATTAGAGCTGGCTTACCCAGGTGGCAATACCTATGACAAGGACACTCATGAGACCCTGTACTTGGAGAGGCCGGTGATGGTGACGGGTACTGTAGACAATCCACCAGATCACACATCCGTGGGCATGTGGGGTAAGCAATTAGATCTGATACCACCAATTTTTCCTACCCAGCTAAATGGGATCTCATCAGTGGTGGAGTTTCAAGTGACACTGTCACAAACAGACCTCCACCTCAGTGGTGCGTATCCAGCTATACCCCTCAGTGAGGTTGGTATGGTGCTCTCAAACCAAATCATGTCTAAGACAACAGGTGAGGTCTATGACTACGGTACTTCTCCTTACACAAAGGTAACTAGACAGCGTATTGTTGCCTACAACAATTTTGCACCTATAACCAAGACATCGACCATCTCGCTCGAGATTCATTGGCAATTGCAGTTTTAAGATCATGTGTACAGAAGCAAACTAGGAGATCTACATGCCACTACCATTTCCTCACGGCGACGGACCAGGACAGATTGCAAATGGTCACAACTACGATGTGAACGATACACCAGGATATGTTGGTGGTAGGTTTATAGGATTCGGGGAATTTGCAACCTCCGCCATAACGAATAGAGCTGCCTGGGCTCTGTCTACGAACATCGACTACATCTACCAGAAGTATGCTTCTGCCATAGCTGTGCCTCAGGTGGATAAATTCACAGCTACTGGTGCGAGCAGATACCATCTGAGTACTCTCGTTTTTTGTGGCGATGGTGTTACCTATCCTGTTATGGCATCTGAAGGTCTGATGCTGTTGTTCTCTGTGCTGGATGATCAGTATAATACTTTAACAGATGGGCTCGGCAATGAGGTGCGAGTTAGTAGTGTGATGGATACTACTGACACAAGTTCTGTATATGGCACTAGCTTTGCCCAGTCTCCATGGGTGCATTTCTGTACGGTAAATCCCGAAACCGGCGCGGTAGTGCAAGCAACATATGTAATCCCTGCTCCACAAGTAGTGCGCCTTGTATATGGTGTACAAAGCTCACTAGAGTTTCTGCCTGTTGATGCCTTAATTAGATACAAGGTGATGTCGGGTGAAGAGGTTCCAGCTGGAGTGCTTTTGCTGGATGGTTCCAGGTCGATGTTGGGTGATCTAGATATGGGTGGTAACAATATTTTAGCAGGACCTAGTATAAGTCTAACTGATCCTGCTTCCAGTAATCTATTTACTATGGATGTCGGTGTAGGTGGAACTACTCTCACAACGCACGTATCTGGAGTTGGTGATGCTACATTAGTATCTGATCCAAACAGTGGTGTAGGACTCAGTTCTCTAGAGTCTTTTGATCTAGGTTCTGCTATTAACCCATGGGGTACGATTTGGGCGTATGATTTGAATATAGCTGGGCACTATACCCCACTTCTGACGGTAGATTATTCCTTTATGGAGGATTTTGGGGTGCGTTTCCCCCCATCCTACTATCCAGATCTTCCTGGTGGTGCTGTGGTTGGCACATGGTTACAAGTCGTGGGTGATACTGACAGCTCTATGTTTAAGGATATGGATGTAGTTCTCAACAGATCTACAGTGTTGTATCTAAAGGCACCTACTACTCCTGGAGCAATAGGATTCAATGGACCGCCACTGTTTATATCTCCTACAGCATCTTTGCTCAAGTTTAGTGTAGGATTTGCATTGCCAGTACTGTCTGATACATGTGGTGGGGATCTATATACAGTTATTGCTGGTTTTAACCCAGACACCATTGCTACAGATACGGGTGCATATTTCTTGATAGATGAATCAGCTGTTATGTACGCTGTGTGGAAGGATGATACAGGAAATTTCCGAACACCAATTTCGGCAGTTACGGTATTGCCGAATGTTTGGTATGACTGTACCATTTCATTCAATCCCACTAGTGTGGACTTCCTAGTAAATGGAGTAATAGTATTTACTACTCCGTTTACCGTAGCATCTAGAGCACTTCTGGTATCTGTGCCTTTGCGCCTAACTAATCTTGAGGGTACCACTAAGAGTTTGTGGATTGACTATGCAGAAATACACACTGAAGGCCATCAACCGCGACTACACTCTTAGATAAAGGAGATATAATGGGAGACACAAAATCAGTTCCAGTAAGTAATCCACCAGTGGTAGATCTGAAAGCAACAGTTACACTCAGCCCCACCATTCAGCAGAAGTTGATTCAGATCAACGCACCAGTTTTTGCTGCTGTAACTGTTCTGAAGGAGTTGGGTTTGTTTGATGCAGTTGCAGTACTAGCAACTGGTAAACCTTTGACTCCGCAAACTTTGAGTTTGTCACCCATGGCGGCTGGACAGTTGTGCCTGGCGCTGTCACGTGTGTCAGCTACAGATTCTATGGCTGCGGAAGTGGGAGCATTGGTTAATTCCATTCCACCAGCTATGCGCACAGGTCGTACAGGTCGCCCAAGTATGGCACAACCAATGCCTACACGTGTGGCGCCCCCATTGCGTGCGCCAGCACCAAAGTCAGCTACTCCTACAAAGGCAAAGTGACACCAACCCCTGCCCAGGACAAGAAGCTTCGAGGGAAGCTGGACGGTCCCAACGGAGATAATGAGGAGCAGGCCAGAGAAATCTCTGGTCATCAGCTTCAAGGTACCCGTATGGACCCTCCGCAAACTGGGGAGGAGAAGATGTCTGACTATGATGGTGGTGGGTTCATGGGCGATGGTACTAAACTCATGCCTATCCTACGGCAGATACACAAGATGGGCTCTCTACAGAAGCGTGGAGCCTATTCTACTTTTGACGTAGAGGACCTGGGAGCTACATACCAGAGTAGGTTGAACCCACCTACTCAAGATCAAAAGCCGGAAGAGAAGAACTCACCAGAGTTTGTAGGTCGTGGTGCTAACAAGCACACAGGTAGTCCTACCAACCTGCCTATGAGTGTACCAGTATCAGATCAAGATTGGTTCAATCCTCCTGCCCGTGACATGAAGCATGACTCTGATGTAGCTACCAGAGACACTGGTCTTGGCTCTGGTGACACCGATGATAACCCCGTCACAGAGGTAGAGCCACAAGAACCACAGGATGCTCGAGTACGCCAGGCCAAGGGTTTGAACAAACGAGGGATGGCAGAGCTGTGGTTGAAGGCAAAGACAGCAGCCTACGAGCTGGATGCACGAATGGAGTTCCAGGGGCTACCCTTGGACATAGAGCACACAGCAGGTAGCATTCGGCGGGGAAAGGACAGGGATGGCCACGAGTGGGCTACCACCTTCAGATATGCCTACGGCTACATCAGAGGCACCAAGGGAGCTGACGGAGAGGGCCTGGATGTCTTTGTAGGGCCCAACCCAGATGCGGAGAAGGCTTTTGTAGTGCACCAGCAGAGGCCAGACACAGGCAAGTACGACGAGGACAAGATATTGCTTGGCTGGGACACTGCGGAAGAGGCCAAAGAGGCATATCTAGACCACTATGACAACCCCAAGTTCTTTGGTGGCATGGTGGAGATATCCATGGACAGGCTGCGTGAGTTGGCTAAGGAGAAGGGGAAGCTGGCCAAGGTAGCAAACGCCCTACAGAAGCGAGCTGATGCGGTCCTGGAGGCAGGTCCAGAGGTGTTCGGGGGGGAGCCTAAGGTATCCAAGTTCAAGATGCCGTTGAGTTTGCGGAAGGCAGGAAGTCTAGAGGCTAACCCACAAGAGGCTACTGGTCGCACTCTCACCTCACCAGACGTACAGCCCACCAACCCAGTACTTGAAGCTAGCTACGATGTTCGAGGGATACGTAGGGTGTTGAACATAGTACGGAAGTTAGAGAAGGGTCGTATTCCGATCTAAGATTTTATGGCAAAAGAAAGGGAGCCCCGGTGGGCTCCCTTCCACTCGACCTTAGATCGAGTGGCGGTGAATGAGTGTGAGTAGCTGTGCTTTAGTGGCTCCTAGTGGTGGCCGGTCAGAGACAATAGAACTGATCAACACCAGAAGTTCTTCAACACTCATTCTTTCCAGACTATCCTGTCTTAGTGTGAGTATGTCTGCTTCAGATGGGGCCTTGGGGTCTACCCCAGTTAGCCTTTTCCCTCGCCACCATCGAATTCCTCAGAAGCTGTATCGATGGCCTTGTCTACTTCATCCGGCTCCATGTTGGCGCCCAGCAACAGCTTGAGCAGGCTGAGTGCTACATAGGATTGCTTCTGAAGGGCGTTCAGTTTGTCAGTTGCATCCGACAAGTTCGTGCCCAATTCCTCAACTGCAGGACCAATTGCATCCAGTCTCTGGATGACTGTGTTCTCTTCCTTCAGAGCCTTGCCACCCTTCTTCTTGTCAGGCACCTCTTCTGCCGCTTCTTCTGCCGCTTCTTCTGCCTCTTCTGCAGCTTCTTCTGGTTCCGGCTCTGGTGCAGACTTACCAGCAGACTTGCCTTTGGCAGCTGGTGCACCCTTCTTAGCTCCGGCTCCGCCGAGCTTCTTCAATATGATTTCCACCATGTCCTCTGACCGTGCTGTGCTTGCTTCTTGGAAGGTCATCCCTACCTTGTCACTGACAGCCAGTGCACGCAGCTCAGAGCGCTTCAGTTTTCCCAGGTCTTCGCGAGTGTACGTTTCAGCCATTTCGATGTCTTCTCCTGATTCTTGGTACAGCACTCTCATCTACTGGTTGCAGTCGAACGGTTTCGTACCTGAGTGCCCAAGGTCCGAACCTTTTAGCAATTTGTATACGGGCTGACAAGACACTTGAGCTTGTCCTGGCCCAGGAGGCACAACAATACCCCTTCTCTAACTTGTCTGCATCAACAGCGTGACAGTTGGTAAGCCTGTCACAGCTTACACAGCTTTTGATGTTCATCGCTGACCCATCTTCATCTCTTGCAGGATTTGCTCCCTGAACCCTGCATCAAAGTTCACAAGTGCACATGCAACCACTCTTGCTGGTGGACAAGCCGGGCAGAAGTAGTGGTCTGCACTGCACTTCAGTTGCCCCTTGATGATGTCAGGCATTGACTCTTGGAGATAGAGCATCATCTCCCTGTAGCTGTCCACAGGATCTGGCATGTCTACTGCCCTGGATGTGGTCTCTCCTCTTAGTAATGCTATGAGTGTCTTGCGCGGTATGCCCCTGTGCACTCCTAGGATACCAGCATGCTGGCACAGAGTGATCAACTCTGTTATGTTCGTGTTCGAGAAGTCGTTTGCATCGACTTTAGGTAGTAGTGGAGTGACCATCGTCATACTCTTTCTTTGTCAGACCCACCCTGTCTTCGGAAATTTGAACTAGGTCTACATACATGCCAGGGTTCTCAGGGTCGCAGTGTTTCTC
>Ga0182017_10002061_pt1 | contig 15406 bp, 10 predicted proteins | sample 712E3DmetaG_FD_120492 | JGI IMG/M metagenome (GOLD analysis project Ga0182017, IMG submission 120492) | Permafrost microbial communities from Stordalen Mire, Sweden - 712E3D metaG | ecosystem: Environmental > Terrestrial > Soil > Wetlands > Permafrost | place: Sweden: Stordalen | collected... | reverse complement strand
GTTCCCATGAAATCCGCCTCACGCATCCGAAACCTGGCGATCATCGCACACATCGACCACGGGAAGACCACGCTCATCGACTCGATCTTCCGGGCGGCGCACACGTTCCGGGAGAACGCGCGCATGGGAGAACGCGTCATGGACTCAAACGTCCTGGAACGCGAGCGGGGGATCACCATCCGGGCCAAGCACTGCACGGTGACCTGGCACGGCTACCGCATCAACATCGTGGATACGCCGGGACACGCCGATTTTTCGGGCGAGGTGGAGCGGGTGCTGTCGATGGTGGACTCGGTGCTGCTGCTGGTGGACGCGAAGGAAGGGCCGATGCCGCAGACGCGTTACGTGCTGATGCGGGCGCTCAAACTGGGTCTGAGGCCGATCGTCGTGATCAACAAGGTGGACCTGCGGGACGCCGACCCGCACCGCGCACTCAACGAGACGTTCGACCTATTCTTCGAACTGGGCGCCACGGACCACCAGGCGGACTTCCCGGTGCTTTACGGCTCGGGGCAGGAAGGCTGGCTGGTCCGCGACCTGGAACATGAGAAGCACGAGGGACTCACCGCACTCTTCGAGACGATCATCAAGGAGGTGCCGCCTCCGCAGGTCAAACGCGACGCCCCGTTCCGCATGCAGGTGAGCACGCTAGCGTGGAGCGATTACATCGGGGCGATCGGATGCGGACGCGTGCTGGAGGGAGTCCACCGGGCGGGGGACCCGCTGGTGCGCACGGAATCGCGCTGGCAAGGGGACGACAAGAGGTCCGGCCGGTGGGATGCGACCCACACGGAGAACAGCCGGTCGACGCACCTGTGGGTGACGAACGGGTTGGAGCGCGAGGCGGTGGAGGAGGTCGTGGCGGGCGACATCGTGTGGCTGGCGGGCCCTGAGAAGCTGGGCATCGGCGACACGCTGTCGGCGCCGGAGCTGGAGTCGCCGGCGCTTGTGCCGCTCGACATCGAGGAGCCGACGGTGTCGATGTTCTTCCTGGTGAACACGGGGCCTCTTGCGGGCGAGGAAGGCCGCTCGATCATGCTGAGGGAACTGAAGGACCGGCTGGAACGCGAGTTGCACGTCAACGTGTCGCTGCGGGTCGAGGACCTGGGCCGCGCGGACGGGGTCAAGGTATCGGGGCGCGGGGAGTTGCACCTCGCCATCCTCGTCGAGGAGATGCGCCGGGAGGGCCTGGAGTTCTGCGTGTCGAAGCCGGAGGTCATCACCCACCGCGACGAGAAGGGCTTGCTCCTTGAACCGATGGAGCAACTCATCATCGACATCCCGGAGGAACTGCAAGGGGGGATCATCGAGAAGGTGGCGAAGCGGAAGGGCGAGTTGATGAACGTTCACAACTCGGGCCACGGGACGATCCGGCTGGAATACACGATCCCGACGCGCGGGCTCATCGGCTACCGCGGGGAATTCCTGACCGACACCCGGGGACTGGGGATCATGACGTCGCGTTACGTGCGCCACGGCGCATGGGCGGGGGAAATGATTGCGCGCACCCGGGGTTCGATGATCAGCACGCACACCGGCCTGGCCACCGGCTACAGCCTGGAGAACCTGCAGGAACGAGGCACACTCTTCGTGGGTCCCATGGAACGCGTCTACGCCGGCATGATCGTCGGCGAACACTGCCGCTCCAACGACCTGCCCTGCAACCCGACCAAAAAGAAACACCTCTCGGCGCACCGCTCGGCTACACGCGAGGTCGATACGCGCCTGGATGTTCCGCACCGCATGCCGCTGGAGCCCGCAATCGAGTGGATCGCGGACGACGAACTCGTGGAAATCACCCCCAAATCCATCCGTCTGCGGAAGTTTGTTTTGAGCGACCTCGAACGCAAACGCGCCCGACGCGTGTCCGACAGCCAGAAGGAATAGCAGCATCCCCGGAAGGCCCACCCTCTCCAACGGACGTCATGCATGAGACTAGGAATCATAGGTCTTCCACAGTCGGGCAAGTCCACGGTGTTCGAGGCGTTGACGCTGACCAAGCGTGAGCCGGCCGGGCGGATTGAGCCGAAGATCGGCACCGTTCGGGTGAGCGACCCGCGTGTCGAGCAGTTGAGTGCGATGTTCCGTCCGGAGAAGACGACGTTCGCGCAGGTGGAATATCTCCTGCCGGGGCTTAACGGACGCTCGGCGGACCGCAAAGCGGAAGAGGAAGGCATCTGGAACGGCGTGCGGACGTGCGACGCGCTGGTCCACGTGGTGAGGAACTTCAACGTCTCCGGGGCGCCTCCGGCAAGTCCGGCGGCCGACTTCGCGCGGCTCGACCACGAGATGATCTTCGCCGACCTCATGACACTGACGAAGCGGCTGGAGCGGCTCCGCTACGACAAGGACCGCGGGAAGAAATACGACGCGGCCGAGGTGGCGCTCCTGGAGGAGTGCATCCGGCGGCTCGAAAGCGGCCAGCCTCTCAGACACAATCCGGAACTCGCCTCGTCGGCGGCGCTCAAGGGTTTCGCGCTCGTATCGGCCAAGCCCGTGCTCGTCCTCTTCAACAATGACGATTGGCACGAGGCGGCGCCCGACGTGAACGGAATTTTGAAGCACGAGACGTGCATGGTGGTGCGCGGGAGACTGGAGGCGGAACTCGCGATGATGCCGCGCGAGGAGGCGCGCGAGTTCCGCGCCGAGTTCGGCATCTCCGGGTCCGCACTCGACCGCATCGTGCATGCGTCCTATAGTCTCCTCGGCCTCATCTCATTCTTCACGGTGGGGGAGGACGAGGTGCGTGCGTGGACCGTCCGCAGGGGCACGGCCGCGCTCGACGCGGCCGACGTCATCCACTCCGACATCCGCCAGGGCTTCATCCGCGCGGAGGTCCTTGCCTATGACGACCTTGCCTCTGCCGGCTCCTATGCCGAAGCACGCAAACGCGGCACCGTCCGCCTCGAAGGAAAGACCTACCCCGTCAACGACGGCGACATCATCGAATTCCGGTTCAGCGTGTGACGGACGGCGAAAAGCGGCACGGATAGGGGAAGTTCCCGGAGAGAGAGTCCGAGAGGGAAAGGCGCTGGGGGGGGGGCTGAATAGCGTCTACGAGACAGAGAGCGGATGGCCGTTCCCGCTCATTACGGATCTCTTTGGAACTTGGAGTTTCCCGCCGAAGGCGGTCCGGAGGGTCGACAAAAAAACCCCGACACCCGGTCGGGGTTCATGCATTAGTGACGAGACGACGAGACTCAGAGTCCTATGGACTCACGAACGAGAGACGTCGGCCCGCCATGAACTTCACGTACGCCTCGCACATGCTCTTGTGGTCGCCACAGCACACCTTGCCGATGAAGTCCGCATACACGCGTTTGCGCCATCCCAGGTAGCTGCGGATCTTGCAGTCGACACAGACCTGCGGAGCTTCCCTCTTGATGCGGCCGTTCATTTTCATCCGGCTCAGAACGTACACCTGGTTCTTTCCCGCCGGGCACCGCATCTCTTCGTTGAGCTTCCGCTCAAGCTGCTGCAGTGAGACGCGCTCGCTGGTATTCACGGGGCAACCCCCTTAGGCTAAAGCCAGGCGACCTGAAACTCCACCACGTCCACGCTTGGATTACGTGGATATAGTAAATATCGCCTGCTGATCCTCTAGCCCTCCCACCTGTCAAAAGTCTATCGCACAAGAAAAGACCATGCAAGTAGATTCTCTAACAAAATCCACACACTACCCTCAAATTGCACGACAGAGACAAGTTTCGGCGTAAGTCCTGTTGGAGCAAGGCGTTAGTCGGCGCCCCCGTCACTATATACGGATCGCCCGCCCGATTCATTCAATACTTTTTTCAGAATCGTGAAGGTTTTCCGCTTGCCGGCATGCTCAAACTCGCATGCAGACTCCCGCGGCACAACCACTTGCATCCTGTCGGCAAATCGCCTATAAAGAGACCTGTGTTTCGCACGACGACGGAGGCGGTCATGTCCAAGGATGGCGTGAAGCATGAGATCGAGCGTCTTCGTGCCGAGCTCGAGCGGCACAATCACCTCTACTACGTCGAGAACCGCCCCGAGATCTCCGACGAGGAGTTCGACCGCCGGATGCATCGCCTCGTCGAGCTGGAAGAGGCCCATCCCGAGTTTGCCAGTCCCCATTCGCCCACGCAGCGTGTCGGCGGCGAGCCGGTCGAAGGCTTCGCCGCCGTTCTCCACGCCGTCCCCATGCTCAGCATCGACAACGCTTTCTCCCTCGACGAGCTCAGGAAGTGGGACGAGAACACCGTCCGCAAGAACCTGCCCGGGGAGAAGGTGACGTACGTCGCCGAGCCCAAGATCGACGGCCTCGCCGTCTCCGTGCGCTACGAGAATGGCCGCCTGGCCCTCGGCGCGACGCGGGGCGACGGCGAGTGGGGGGATGACGTCACCGCCAACATCCGCACCGTCCGCGCGGTGCCGCTCCTCCTCCGCGTCAAGGCCCCCCCGGCCCTCCTCGAAGTCCGCGGCGAAATCTACATGAGTTTCACGGAGTTCGCGCGTCTGAGCGGCGAGCGCGAGAAAAACGGCGAGGAACCCTTCGCCAACCCCCGCAACGCCGCCGCAGGCTCCCTCAAGCTCCTCGACTCCCGCGAAACCGCGCGCCGCAGACTCTCCGCCTGGTTCTACGGCCTCGGCGAGACCCGAGGCGTCTCTTTCAAGACCCACGTCGAGACCCTCGACTACCTCCGGCGCGCCGGTCTTCCCGTCAATCCCGAAATCGAACCCGTCGGCGACGTCGCCGGCGTCATCCGCTACGTCGAGAAGTTCCAGGAAAAACGCCACGCGCTCGGCTACGGCACCGATGGCGTCGTCATCAAGGTCAACGAGCTCGACCTCCGCGAGCGTCTCGGCGCCACCAGCAAGTTCCCCCGTGGTCTCCTCGCCTTCAAATACCACGCCGAGCAGGCGACGACGGTCATCGAGGCCATCGACATCCAGGTAGGTCGCACGGGCGTGCTCACCCCGGTCGCGCACCTCAGGCCCGTCAAACTCGCCGGCACCACCGTCAAGCGCGCCACGCTCCACAACGAGGACGAAATCGCCCGCAAGGACATCCGCATCGGCGACACCGTCGTCATCGAGAAGGCGGGGGAGGTCATCCCGCAGGTGGTGTCCGCCGTCAGCGATCGGCGCACCGGCAAAGAAAAGAAATTCCACATGCCCGCCGCCTGTCCGGTCTGCGGAGCACAGGCCGCGAGGACCGGCGAAGAGGTCTCCTGGCGTTGCTCCAACATCTCCTGTCCCGCTCAGATCAAAGGACGCCTCGAGTACTTCGCCTCACGCGACGCCATGGACATCGAGGGTCTCGGCCCCGCCGTCATCGACCAACTCGTCCAGAAAGCACTCGTCCGCGACGTCGCCGACCTCTACACCCTCCAGTTCGAGAAGCTTGTCGACCTCGAACGCATGGGCGAAAAATCCTCCCGCAACCTCCTCGACGCGATCGAGGCATCGAAGGGCAGGGGCCTCGCGCGACTCGTCGCCGCCCTCGGCATTCCCAACGTCGGCACCACCGCTGCCGACACCCTTGCCAGGTCCTACCACACTCTCGACGACCTTGCCAAGGCCTCGGCCGACCAACTCCAGGACATCGAGGAAGTCGGCCCCGTCATCGCCGCTAGCATCGTGGGTTTCTTCGCAAGTCCCGAGAACCGCAAGGTCATCGAAAAGCTCCGCGCCCTCCGCGTCCGGATGGACGCGCCCCGGGTCGCCAAACCTCCCGCCGGCCCCGACCTCTCCGGCAAGATCTTCGTCGTCACCGGAACCCTCGAAACTCTCAGCCGCAAAGAGGCCAAGAACCTCATCAAGTCCCTCGGCGGAAAAGCCGCTGGCTCCGTCTCCGCCCGCACCGACTACCTCGTTGCGGGCGCCGATCCTGGCTCCAAACTCCAGAAAGCCCGCGACCTCGGCGTCGCCATCATCGACGAGACCGAATTTAGGAAACTTACCGGTCTACGATCTAAGAACACGGCTCAATAACCCGTATCCATCGACCATGCGGTCAGATATAACTCATTTATTGGCTTGATATTGCGGTCAAACCGTCCCGTCTCGAGCCTCACGGCTCCGCGACGCGGGTAGCTCTCCTTTTTCCACTGCCTTGTAGCATTTTTTACCCACCCAACTATCCCGCAATAAGATTTGTGTTGCTAAACTAAAATGGATAAGGTCTAAATAGACAGTAGCTACTGGCTTGCTTGGCGCACTTTTGCTTGCGCCAAGAGGTCTCTAATCGCTTAATTCTGTTGAAGCAGGCCTAAAGCGGACGAAATCGGTATTTTACTTGATGTGAATCTCGCAATGTGGTATCAGTTTTTCGCCGTTTCCGGGCGGTGTGTCACTCGCGCCGGCGCAGTCGAGCGCTGGCGTCGGTTGGTGTGCCGCGGGGTGGTCCATGCCATGGGGAGACCGAGATGCAGGACGAAATCGCTCAGCAATGCAAGGCCCTGTTTGACCTGATCCGTCGCTTCTGGAGTTGCTTCGGACAGCACCTTAATGCCGTTCTCAACCGTCGCGGGATCAACGTGCCGCAGTACATGGCGTTGGTCGCGCTCGGAGATCTCGGCGAGGCGACCATGGGTCAGCTTTCCAAAAGACTACATGTAACCATGGGCGCATCCACCAACCTCGTGGATAAGCTCATCCGGGGGGGGTATGCCTCGCGAACCCGCGGGACCGCCGACCGCCGCGTCGTCAAGGTCCAGCTCGAGCCCCAGGGTCGTCAAGTCCTCCGCGACGTGGAGGAGAAAGCCGTCGGTTTCATGACGGGCGCTTTGGCCGAAGTCGACCCCGAGCGCCGCAAACTATTCATCGAGAGCTACACCAAGATGGTCGCCATCGCCGAATCCAAGGACACCGCCACGGTCTTCGCCGCCTCCGACTCCGGGTGAAGCCTCGCCGTCCCGGGACGGGGACACGAAGGGTGAAGACCCCCGAAGGCGAAACCGGCCGCGGTGTGTCTTCCTGCCGCAATGTCCCTTCGTGCTGGTCGCCGGATGAACCGGCTCCGCCCGTCCTCCAGGGAAGAACCTCGGTGGATTCCCGGCGCCCGTTGCACTTGCCGTGGAACTTGGGCTGGATGAGGTCGTCGCCCGGGGCCTGCCGGCGTCGTGATCCCGGCAACCCGCCCTCTCGGCTGCCGCGGGGCGCCAAATGGAGTACACTACGCTATAAGGAGTTGGGTGCGGGCCCGCGCCGGACGCCGGCCCGCTGGACGGCCTCGACACCATGCGTCGGCCCCGAAGGTTCGACGCTCTTCGAAAAGGAAGTGTTATGGACAAGGACGTGATGACGGACACCGAAATGCTCCTCGCGGCGTTTCGCGAGTTCCGTCTCGGAATGCAGAATTGGATCGAAAAAACAGGGTCGAAGACCACCCTGACGCACCCGCAGATGATCCTCCTCGCCGTGCTGGACGATTTGGGGGAAAGCACCATGACCGCCCTGACCCGGAAGATGGGCACCACCATGGGCGCCGTAACCAACCTCGTGGATCGCCTGGTTTACGCCGGCTTTCTCGATCGCCAGCACGACACCCAGGACCGTCGCGTCGTCAAGGTGCGCCTCAAGGACGAGGGACGCGATCTCATCCGGAGCGCCAACGCCGAGATCGTCGAATACCTGGCACGGTTCTTCGGACAGGTTCCCGCAAGGGACCGCAAGACCTTCCTCGCGGTCTATCGCAAGGTGGGGGACCTCGTCCGCGCAGACGAAGTCGCCGACAAGACATCCGCCTCCACTTGACGTTTGCCTCGCCGGCGATCCTGTGCGTCCGGTCGCCGAGGAGGAGGTGGGGGGGCGTCCTGTCTCGGGTGTGCCAGGCTCTCTGGGTTCCCTCGCCCGTCGCGGTTCTTCCTGTCGTCCCGCTGCCGTTCCGCTTGGCCATGTCAAAGGTTTTTCCCTTGCATGCAAGACTCGCCCCGGATACATTTCGCGCGGTTGTGCGGTACTCCCTCCACTCTCTCAACCGGAAGGCGCCCATGAGCAATGACGTCTTGAAAGACTGTCGCCGCACTCATGACCTGATGCGACGATTCTGGCTGCATCTGGGCTCGCAGCTTACCTACGCCGTCCTTCAGGGACGCCTCAACATGCCCCAGCACAATTGTCTCGTCGCGCTCCAGTTCATGGGCGAGATCACCATGGGCCAGTTGGCCAGGCGCCTCGGAGTCACCATGGGCGCCGCCACCAACCTCGTCGACAAGCTCGTCGGTGCCGGCTACGTCGAGCGAGGGCACGATGAGAGCGACCGGCGCATCGTCCGGGTCGCCGTCACCCGCCAGGGACTTGCCCTCCTCCAGGAGAGCGTCGACGGCTTCGTGGACTACGCCAGGAACGTTCTGGGCCAGGTCCCGTCCGTCGATCGCGAATCGTTCCTCAATACCTTTGAAAAGATCGTCCAGATCGGCGAAGCCACGGACATCAAGGCCTCCCGAAAAGCCGCTTCCGAGACCCTCGCGGACGAATCGAGCTCCGCCTGAAGCCTCTCCCCGTCCCGACCCGTCGGGACTGAGGCGATTTAGACGGTGGCCTCTGTGTCCTCTGTGGTGAAGATGGAATTCTCTGGAGTGCCTCGGGGGCATGTCCTGACCGCTGCTACGGCTTCGTCGTGAGCTTATCGAGTTTGGCGTACGCGACCATCAGCGTCTTCAGGCCGGCGGTCTCAAACCGCACGGCCACCTTAAAGTTCTTCCCGCTGCCGGATACCGTCTGCACCTTCCCGACGCCGTAGACCGCGTGTCGCACCATGTCCCCGGCGGCCAGTTCCGTCGTCTTCTCGGCGGGCTCCGGCGCGGCCGGCATCTTCTTCCGCCCGGGTATCATAGCCCCCGCGATCGTCCCCACCCGTTCGATGTGCTCGGCCGAGATCTCCTGGATGAACCGGCTGGGTTCCCGCGGCTCGAACTCCCCGTATCGTCTGCGCAAACGTGCCAGGCTCAGCGTCAGCTCGCGCTTCGCCCGCGTCATCCCCACGTAGAAAAGCCGCCGTTCCTCCTCCAGTTCCGCCGGCGCATCCCCGCTGCGTTCGTGAGGCAGCGTCCCGTCTTCCAGTCCCACGATGAACACCGCCGGGAACTCCAGTCCCTTCGCCGCGTGGAGTGTCATCAGGCTCACCGCCGGGCTCTCGTCGTCCAACTCGTCCTGGTCGCTGGTGAGCGCCACCTGGTCGAGGAACCCCCGAAGCGTCGGCTCCTCCGCGGCCTCCTCGTACGACGCGGCCGCGTTTACCAGTTCCGCGACGTTGCTCCGCCGGCTCTCGTCTTCCTCCGACTTGGTGAGCATCCACAGGTAGCCGGTGCGCTCGATGACCGCCTTGAGAAGCTCATGCGGCCCGCCCGCCACGAGTCCCCCGAGTTCCCCGATGAGCTTGACGAACCCCGCGATCGCCTCGTGTGCCGCGTCGTTCAAGTTCTCTATTTCGCCGTGCCGTGCGAGTGCCGCGAACAGGTTTACCCGGTTTGCCCGCGCGAACCCCGCCACGCGTTCCATGGTCGTCTTCCCGATCGCCCGCGCCGGCACGTTCACGATCCGTTCGCACGCCCCGTCGTCCGCCGCGCTCGCCAAGAGGCGCAGGTACGCCAGGACGTCCCGCACCTCCCTCCGTTCGAAAAACGACACCCCCGCCACCACCCGGTAGGGGACCTTCGCCTCCCGCAGCGCCAGCTCAAACGGCCGCGAGAGCGCGTTCACCCGGTAAAAAACCGCCACGTCATGCGGAGGCGTCCCGCCGGCGATAAGTTCCCGGATGCGCTCGGCCACCGCCGCCGCCTCCATCTCGTCCAGCTCCGCCTCGAGCAGCTTCACCCGGCTTCCCCGCTCGTTCTCCGTGAAGAGCATCTTCTCCTTCCGCATCGTGTTGTGAACGATCAGGTCGTGCGCCGCCGCTAAAATCGTCTTCGTCGAGCGGTAGTTGCGTTCGAGGAGCACCGTCTTCGCCTGCGGGTAGTCCCGCTCGAAGGAGAGGATGTTGGAGATGTCCGCACCGCGCCACCCGTAGATTGCCTGGTCCGGGTCGCCCGTCACGCAGAGATTCTTGTTCTCCCGCGTCAAGGCCCTCACGATCAAATACTGCGCGCGGTTCGTGTCCTGGTACTCGTCCACCGAGATGAACCGGAACTGCCGTTCCAGCATCTCGCGCACCTCCTCGTCCTCTAAGAGTTCCACCATCCGCAGCAGCAGGTCGTCGAAGTCGAGCGCCCCGCGTCCCCGCATCTCCTCCTCGTACCGCGCGTAGACCTTTGCGACCTGCTTGCCGTAGAAATCCTTCGCCGCCCCGGCATACTCGTCCGGCGTCAGCATGTCGTTCTTCGCCCGGCTGATCGTCGATTCCACCGACGACGGCTTCACCTTCGACGTGTCGATGTCCAGCGCCACCATGCAGTCGCGGATCAGTTTCACCTTGTCCGCCGTGTCGCAGATGACATACGACGGGCTTACGCCCAGCCGCTCGGCGAACTGTCGGATCTCCCGCGCGCAGAACGAATGGAACGTAGAGATGCGCAGTCCCTTCACCCGCGTCAGCACGCTCACGCGCTCGCGCATCTCGTCCGCGGCCTTGTTCGTGAACGTGATCGCAAGGATATTCAGGGGCGACACGCCCCTGCTGAGCATGTACCCGATCCGCCGCGTGACGACCCGCGTCTTCCCGCTCCCGGCCCCTGCCAGCACCAGCAGCGGTCCCTCAACATGGGTCGCGGCTTCCCGCTGCTCGGGCGTCAGGTCCTTCAGGATGTCGACTGCCTGGTTCTTCACCGAATCACCTTACGCTGAGAATCCGTCTTGTTGAGTCTTGCGCGCTTATTGGACCGTGTTCTCCCTCTCCCTCCGGGAGAGGGGCGGGGTGAGGGACTCGAAGGTGGATGCAAAGCGCGGCACTATAGCACCGCGCCCCGTGTTTGCCACCACAATTCCCTCCGCCCCGATAAAAACTTGCGCGGCGGCTCGTCGAGAGTTACGATATCAACAGGGGAGGTTGCGGTTTCTTCTTCATTCGCGTTCATTCGCGGGTCGGGTCTTCTTCTTGGTGTTGTTGAACCCGAGTTCTCGCGGTTTTCCTCTGTGCCCTCTGTGTCCTCTGTGGTTGAAGAGCTTCCTCGCGAGGAACGTCATGATCCTGAGCATCGGCGTGGACATCGTGGAGCCGGAGCGCATCGGTGGGATGATGGAGCGTCACGGCGGCCGCTTCCTCAGCCGGACGTTTACCGCTCGCGAGATCGCCTACTGTCGCGGGCGCAAGCGTGCCGTGGAGCATTTCGCCGCGCGCTGGGCCGCCAAGGAAGCCGTCGCCAAGGCCCTTGGCACCGGCTTTGACCGCCGCATCGGTTGGAAGGACATCGAGGTCGTCAAGAACCCATCGGGCTCCGTCCGCGTCCAGCTTTACCGCAAGGCCGGCGCCCTCGCCGATAAACTCGGCGTCGCCCGCATCCACCTTTCTCTCAGCCACACCGCCGGCGCCGCCCTCGCCTTCGCCATCCTCGAAGGCAAGTAATGAGAAGGGGGGCGGCAGGCGCTGCCCCCGCCGTTTCCCTTTGCGCTCTTTGCGTCCTTTGCGGTTAAATTCCGTCCCCGGACTCCCCGTACAAAAAAGAGCGTCCCGGTTTCCCGGGACGCCCGCCTACCCGACTGTGCTTCTCCCGCTGCGTCACTTCGCCTGGCGTTGTCCGACGTGGTTCCCGTTCACCGGGACGAAGGCGGAAACGTCGCGACCTCCAGGTCCTCGCCGGCGAAGTTCATCAAGTACCCCCGCTGGTACTTAATCTCTTCCACGAAGCGGCCGAACCTCTCCTTCTCCGCCTCCGTCAGCCGCTCCGCCCGTTTGATCTCGATCAGCGTCTCTCCGTCGATCAGGATGTCCGCTAGATATACCCCGCCGTTCTGTCCGCCCATGAATATCCGTGTGTTCCGTTGGTCGCGGACCCCGATGCCCCGCATCCTCAGCTCTCCGACCAATTCCTCTTCGTATTGCTCGACCGAGCAGCGTTTTCCGAGTCTCTGGTGGACCGTTCTTGCCGCGTCCAGGACCACTTGATTTCTCTCCAGCGTTTTTGTCGCCATACCCACGACCCCCGTTGCGTTTCCAAAAAGGTGCTTGGTGCGACTGGTTGGCGCACCCTTAACTACAGCAAATGCCGTGCCAATCGCTTCTGGAATCCGCCTGCAAAGTTTCGTCCTGACGCAGTTGGGGCGGCCTGCTTGGACTTACGTCAAAATGGCCCTCCGGCGTGTCCGGTGCGTTCCCGTCGCTGCACCCCCTCGACGTTGTGAAAAAACCACATTTCCCCGGGCGATGTTGAGAATTTTCAACACCGGTGGGGCAGGGGGCGGGAGGCAGGAAGCGGATACCGGGCACTACTGTTGTTTTCCCCTCTCCCCCGCGTAGGCGGGGGAGAGGGAAGGGTGAGGGATCTTGCTGCTTGGATTCTCCCTCGGCCTTCGACCTTATGCCTTAGGCCTTTCTATCACCCTTACTCCACCCTCACCCTCAACCCGTCGTACGCCAGTTCCACGTTCTCGGGCAGCATCTCGCTTACCGTCTCGTGGTCCAGGTCGTGGCTGATGTGGGTCAGGTAGGCCCGTTCCGGGTTGAGGATGGAGACGATCTCGAGCGCCTCGTCCACGCTGAAGTGTGTCGGGTGCGGAAGGAACCTCACCGCTCCGATGACCAGCGCCTTGAGTTTCCCCAGCATCCGGAGCGACTGCTCCGGGATCTCCGAGCAATCCGTCAGGTAGGCGATGTCGTGGCAGCGGTACCCCAGGATGGGCAGTTTCCCGTGCAGAAGTTCGATCGGCCAGAAGGTCTCGCCGAAAAGCTCGATCGGCCCGTCGAGCGTGTGCAGTCGCAGGCGCGGGACCTCGCTCGGCTGCTCCGCCCCTTCGAAAACATAGCGGAACGACTCGCGGATGACCGCGGCCGTGCGCTCGCTCGCGTAGAGGTCGAGCGGTTTCACGCGCGAAAAAATCCGCAGGTCGTCGAGCCCGTACAGGTGGTCCGCATGGCCGTGCGTGTAGAGCACCGCGTCCATCCGGTCCACCCCCGCCGCTAAAGCCTGGAACCGCAGGTCGATCGAGCTGTCCACCAGCACGTTATGCCCGCCGTACTGAAACAGCACCGACGCGCGTGTCCGCCGGTTGTGCGGGTCCTCCGACCGGCACACCCCGCACGTGCACCCGATCATCGGGACCCCGTACGACGTCCCGCTTCCCAGGATCCCCAGTTCCATCGCTGCTCCTTCTCAGGGATGCCGGCCGCTCCCGGCAAAGAGTTGTAGTGTTAGAGCCCGATGTGGTTTTCGGGGGGGACAGGTTATTGGGATAGGCCCTTATAGACGGCCTGCGCGAAATCCACGGTGCGCATCGGGGGCTGGGTGGAGACCTCTTCGAAGTGATGGGCGGCGAGGCCCGCGATTCTGCCGAACACGAAGATCGCCTTGGCCGCGCGGGGGTCGAGCCCGAGGTCCGCCACGATCGCCCCGATGCAGCCGTCCACGTTGATGGGGAGATCCAGTCCGCGGACCATCCTGAAGGCGTCGCCGGCCACCTTGGAGATGGCGACACAGTCACCGGCCACGCGTGCCTCAGCGGCGACTTTCCAGAGCGCGTCGCGCCGTGGGTCCTGCGTGTGCAGGCGGTGGCCGAGACCCTCGATGCGTTCGCCGCGCTTCGTCCGCTCGGCGATGATCCTCTCGGCGGCGGCCAGCCCCGAGAGCCCTTCCTTCCTCGCAAGCTCCGCACACTCGGCGAAGAACCCAGCGGCACTGGCGCCGGCGCCGCCGTGGACGTCCGTGATGGCACACACCCCGGCGGCGACGGCGACCTCGAAAGCCGCGCGCGCCGACGAGACCAGTATCGTCGTCTGGGTGCTCGGCGGGGTGACGCCGTGGTCCACACATGCCACGATCGACGCCTCCATCACACGTCTCTCGCCGGCTTTCAGGCGTCCCTTGCCCGCGACCGCCGTCGAGGCCAGCGCGGAGAAATTCTTCGCACCCTTGACGGACACCTTGAAGATGCGTGCCAGGTACGCCGCCGAGCGGCCCAGGCAGTAAGCAGTCCTCTCGACGTTTGAGCCCGTGAACGCACTCAGCCGCCTGTCGGCGAGCATCATGCCGGCGAGCTGCTTCGAGATATCGTCCCCTTCGGCGAGGGCGACCGCCGGCACCGGCTCGGCGGCGGCCGACCGGGCGATCCGGTCGAGACGCGCCAGCTCCGCTTTTGGCGCGTAGCGGCCCGTGACGAGTAGAGAGACCACCTCCATGATCCCGCGTTTCCCGATGAGCCCCTCTAACGGCTTGCCCCGGATGACCAGCTCGTTCGGCGCGACCCTGGTGATGGAGGTGGTCCAGGCGGGCTTCTCAGGCGCCGCCTCCCATATCTCCCTCATCCGGGCGTAGTAGCGGTCGGCCTGGAAGTACGTCCGGCCGCCGAGGGCCTTGCGCACGGCCTCCACCAGGTCGCACTGGCTGTTGACGACGGTGACGCCGGCCGATTCGAGCGCGGAACGCTTCGACTCATAGGTCCCGTAGCCGGTCCCGGGACTGACGATGGCGCCGGCGTGTCCCATCCTCCTGCCGCGGGGTGCACACCGGCCGGCGATAAGAGCGACAAGCGGCTTCGGGTATTTCCCGGGATGGGCCTTGATGTCCGAAGCGAGCAACTCCTCCTGGCACCCGCCGATTTCCCCGGCGACCACCACGAGGTCGGTCTTCGGAAATTCCATGACCATGGGCACGATGACGGGGAACGGGGAGCCGATGACCGAGTCGCCGCCGATCCCGATGACCGCGTTCTGGGCGATGCCGGCGGAGGCGAGGGCGTCCGACACGTGGTAGATGATCGCGCCGCTGCGCGAGCAGATGGTCACGCCGTCCGCCGTGAAGCGTCCGGGCTCCGGCTCGGCCGGGTGGAAAACGTCGGGGAGCATGCCGACCTTCACGTGCTCGGGCGGGAAGATGACGCCAGGGGTGTTCGGCCCCACAAGCAGCGTCCCGCGCCGCCGCGCGGCGACCAGCACTTTCTGAACGTCCCTGACCGGCAGCCCCTCGGTGATCAGCACGACGACCGGTATCCCGGATTCGATCGTCTCGACGGCCGCGTCCGCGGCTGAGGAGTAGTGCTTCCAGACGCTTGCGACCGCGATGTCGGGGTGTTCCGCGAGCATCCCGGCCACGGTCTCGTAAACGGGGATGGTTTCCGAGACACGCGTCCCGCCCTGTCCGGGTGCGACCGCGGCGGTGACCGTCGTGCCGAACTCCTTCATCAGGGCGGCGTGACGGGTCCCATGTTTCCCGAGCCCGATGACGGCCGTCTCGATGAGCCCCTTCCTCGCAATCCTCGCCGCGAGCGCCGGGCGGACCTTGGCCACGAGATGTGCCAGCATCCCTTCCCGGACGGGCGTGTAACGGACGGCGCTCATCGTCGGCCCTCC
>Ga0182017_10002058_pt1 | contig 15417 bp, 14 predicted proteins | sample 712E3DmetaG_FD_120492 | JGI IMG/M metagenome (GOLD analysis project Ga0182017, IMG submission 120492) | Permafrost microbial communities from Stordalen Mire, Sweden - 712E3D metaG | ecosystem: Environmental > Terrestrial > Soil > Wetlands > Permafrost | place: Sweden: Stordalen | collected... | reverse complement strand
TTTCAAGAAAAATATTATATGCAAAGGCCATCGGAAAGTATAGTGCTGACATAACATTGCATGACATGATCCTTTCAGGTCTTTCCATCAGCACAGAATACACAACATTCATCAGGGAAAAGGGCATGACAGGAAACCTATTCGATGATTGGAAGGATTATTATATCGACATGCAGCAGGGCATAGGCTATGATGGGAAACGCTTCAAGATATTATGCGTATTCCTAAAACAGTATTGGAAGACCCTGCAGACATTGAACTTGAGGGCAAAGGCCAAGTTCTTGAATTTCTGCATATTAGCAGGTATGTTCCAGATAAGCGAACTTGTAAAACTGAAAGAAAGGACATAAGATTAGAAAAATAATCAGGAATCTTTCAGGATTTATAAGATTTATTAAATTAACTAAATTTATAAACTTCTCCTGCCAAGATTCAGAAGGGTGATGTTTATGAAGAAGAATGTCGGGAATATTGACAGGATGATAAGATTTGTCGTAGCTATAGTGTTCATAGTCATAGGCTTCACTGTAAGCTATTGGTGGCTTATCGTGGCTGCCATCGCGCTTGCAACAGGCATACTCGGCACATGCGGATTATATTCAGTATTCAATATCAGCACTGCAGCAAAAAAGAAACCGGCAAGGCATAGATAGGGTTTTATTTTTTCAATAATTTTTTAAACAGGCTATTATTCTTTTATGCATAGGGGCGCAAAAAATATTATTTTTTTGGCTTCAAAATTTTTAACAAAGGTTTTTGGAGGCTAAAATGTTCATATCTATCAATGATGCGATAAAGAAAGGCACTGGAATAGTGCATCTTCGGGGATGGTGCTATAGAGCAAGAGGGAGCAATGCATTAAGATTCATCGTCTTGAGAGATGCAACAAACATAATCCAATGTGTTGTAGAAAAAGCAAATGTCACAGAGCAGGAATGGAATGACGCCCAAAAGATAGATATCGAAGCCTCATTTGAATTGTCTGGAGAGATTGCCGAGGATAAAAGAGCCCCAAATGGATATGAGATAAAGGTCAAGACAATTACACTTGTAGGCGAAAGCGTTGGCTGGCCTATACAAAAGGACCAATCGACAGAACTATTGGCTGATCTGAAGCATCTGTGGCTCAGGTCCAGATATACAACATCAATCATGAAGATCAGGAGTACAGTCTTTGGTGCGATAGACGAATATTTCAGGAATAATGGATTTTATGAATATCAATCTCCAATATTCCAGGCAACGCAGGCAGAAGGCGGATCCACATTATTTTCTGTGAATTATTTCGGCAAGCCAGTATTTCTTGCACAGACATGGCAATTATATGCTGAACCAGCAATATTTGCATTGGAAAAGATATATACGATTGCGCCAAGTTTCAGGGCAGAGAAATCCAAGACCTCAAGGCATCTAACAGAATACTGGCATGCAGAGATGGAGGTCGCTTGGGCGACATTCAAAGATATACAAGATTATGGTGAAGCATTGATAAAACACGTCGTCAAAACTGTTTTGGAAAAGAACTTGGAAGAATTAAAATTATTGAATAGAGACATCAAGATTTTGGAAAATGCAAGGGATGAGCCATTCCAGAGGATGACATACACTGAAGCATTGGATGAATTGCAGAAGAAATGCCAGGTAGAATTGCCATGGGGCGAGGACCTGAGGACAATAGAAGAGGACCAACTTTCCAAATTGCACGGGCATTTCACAATAGTCACCAATTATCCTAAAAAAGTCAAGGCATTCTACATGAAAGAGGATGCAGACAATCCAGATGTTGTACACGGCTGCGATTTCATCGCTCCAGAAGGCTATGGAGAGATCATAGGCGGCTCAGAAAGAGAGTCTGACTTAGAAAAGATCAAGCAAAGATTAACAGAGATGGGCGAGAACCCTGATAATTATGCATTCTATCTAGACACAAGAAAATATGGATCAGTCCCACATGGAGGATTCGGCATGGGAGTCGAGAGGCTGATATCATGGATATGCCATCTAGAGAACATCAAGGATGCAATAGCATTCCCAAGGACGATGCTGAGAGTGAATCCATAGGCGAGAAAATATGTCTGCGACAAATAAGGATTTGCTGTTTCAAAATCAGTTCAAGAATCTGTTATATTATTATGAAAAGTTTGAATTTCATGAAATAAAGCTAGATGAAAAAGATCCTAACGCAGTGCTGGCCTGCTGCGATGAGAGATTATATTATTATAAGTATATGATCCAAAGATATAATGAATTTTCTCAGCTGATCAAGTCTGTGCGCAGCATATACAAGCTTAAGCAAGCGGATGAGATTGATCAGAATATCAACGCATTCGTAAAGACATGGACAATACTCAGCCAACAGCGTGAAAAAACTAGAGCGCTGGGAAAAGTGGAAAGCTTATACAAGAGACGTCTCCTGATAAAAAATATAATAGACAATATAGAGTTGTGCGAAAAGCTTGGACATTCTATTGTCAAGAATCTTAAGGATATTCATGAAAAATCCATAGAAATATATTCCAACAGGATCAAATTAGTCCAAGAACAATATCCATTTCTTCGCATCGAGGACACAATATCAGACCATAAGATTTTAGATGATTTGATATCAGATGATGCATTTGAATCAAAAGAGTTCAAAGAGCTTTACAGAAAACTGCTTCGCAACTATGGCGACAAGCTATTGCCTTTGGGCAATCTCAAGTTCACGCTAGATAATATTAAGGATCCTATAAAACATGATAAGTATTTCACTAATGTCGGCAAGCTAGCCTTTATGATGGGTCGCCCTACTAAATATTCTATGTATTTTCTTGGAACTCTTAAAAGCTATTCTGATTCAGCATATACTGTTTCAGCATCAATGTATTTTGATGATGACCTTGTGAGGATTTGCGAGCTTCTCGCCAGCATCCGTCATACCTCCGTAGGGGCTTATCAGGGTTTTAATATAAGACATTTCATGTATGATTCGGGTCTCTCTCCTGATGCCATGTATCTGGCATGCAGAGAATATCTTCAGCTAAAGAATGGTGAGGCAAAAAGGGTCATAGAAAGCCTTGAAATATTGAACAATGCGCGCTTTCGGATCGATGTGGGGCAGCACGATATATCTTCATTCCTCTCGTTTGCATTCGACCTCACCCCAGAATTTTCTAAACTGCTCTTGGAATTCAAGATGATCAGGGTGAATGGATATTACGAAGGGATAAATTTGATAAAGACTTTCATCAGGTTTTGCGAAGATAATAATTATTTCATAGGCAAAAGGGAGGCAATCCAGACTTACTGGAAACAGACCATCTCAGAATCCATAAGGAACCTCCATTCATTATATGAGTTCTTGTACATCTATGCAGCAACAGGAAACATGATATTCGATAGATTACTCTCTTCAAATATCATGCTCTTAGGATATGAGCTAGATGGATTATTTGAAAATATCAGCGGTCATGCAAGAACAAGAGATTTTGAAAGCATTGAGGACATGCTCTCTAACATATTTTCAGCCAGAAACAATCATGCTGGAAAAATGCTTGTGTTGGCATTGACCACAACAGACTATAATGGTGCCCTTAATAACGCATCTATTCAGCTCAAAAATCTCTCTGGGCATGGATATCTGGTGAATGTCTGTTACACTTCAACTCCTTATGAGCTTGAATATCGGTTGCGCGAGATAGCTAAGATAAGAAAGATAGATGTGCTTTTCATTGCTGGGCATGGCGATCCTAGCGGCATCAGTCTAGGAAGGAGAGATATACGCACATTTGACATCGATAAATACCTCAATAATATGCGCGGATGCTTTTCAAAGGATGCGAAATGCTTTCTAATATCATGCAGCACAGGAGCAGGAGAGACACCTATAGCAAAACGCTTGGCTGATAAGTTCGGCATCCCGGTCACAGGACCTGATAAAGATGCAGGGGCGTTTATTGGTGTGGATAAAAATAAGGAGATAGTTGTAGATTACGCCCACGGCTCCAATGCGAAATGCTTCATACCATAAGCACAATTATCTGAAAATACCAGACGATGCTAAGAGTCAATCCATAGAATTATCTAATCAATAATTTTATTCGGATAGATCTTCTTGTCATGCATGCACAATATGCCTTTAGGCTTTATCCATAATCTTTCTTCTTGATTCAAGAATTTCCTTCTGCCGTGATTTTGTATATATTCAAGATTTTTTATGACACTCACATTGTATCTTGTCCTATATCTTTCATCAAGCCTCCTCATCAATTTGCATGGGAATTCTCTGCAGTGGATGAAGAGTCCTGATTTTATTTTTAGATTTTCACAGTTTCTTATGCCACAAGTTAGGCAATGATTTGCTTTGTTGCCTTCAGCCATGCATCCTACGCAATTGTTCTTATCCCTGAGATGCGCCCTGCATATATTGCAGTTGATGCCGCATGGAGCGATCAGCAATTCATCAAAACATATCTTCATGCAAATAAAATATGAGAACTAATATTTAAATTTTATATTTTAGAAATCATAGCCCGACAATCCTGTCTGTCTCTTTCTTTATCCTATCGTCATATTCATAGACTTTCTCGCCTTCATGCTTTTCCGTCGATAATGCCTGCATCAATTCCTTTATCATCTTATATTCCTTGCCTGCATCAATTCCTGTGATCCTTATCTGTCCTAGATGCTCTTTTATCAATGCATCCTCGACGTCCTCGATATTCTCATCAATCTTGATCTCCTCATATTCTTCAGAGACAAGCCTTGTGGTGTTTCTCATGATGAAATATGCTCCTTGAGAATATATCTTTTCAGATATCTCCTTGAATTTTATGTCTGAGGCCTTCCCTGACTTCAATTTCCCAAACACTCTCAGCAACACTATGGTGTTGATGAATTGCTTTGCCTTGATCTTTTCATAGATCATCGAGATTATCTCTTCCGGGCTCTTATGCTCGGCATCTATATCTATAAGAAAAGTGTTTTTCAGATTCAATTCTTCCCTTGTGACTTCACCGTCATCGTATATGTAGAATCCTCCGCTTCCAAGCGTTGCCATCTCAGAAAAATTTGCAGGAAATACAGGACCAGGATATACGATCATCTTATGATTATCATCAGAATATTCTTTAACAATGTGCACATGGCCTCCTGCATAATATTCAAAGCCTTTAGGCAACAAGGATAATTCCATTGAATCCATCTGCCCAAAATCCCCTGGCATCAGCTCTTTTATTGCAGAATGGAACATGAATATCTTTTTTCCAGGCTCTTTTTCAAGATGCTCGATATCCAGCCTTTCATAATAATTCTTCTCTAATGTGCCTTTTTTTCCTAATAATCCTGTAATCTTGCATCCTGTCTTCTCATCGACTGTGAATTTCAGGAATAGCTTCTCATCCTTCACCGTGCCTTTGACGACATTTTTCACAAGCCCTGCCTCTTCTAAGACATCTATCATGGTCTTTCCAGACGGAGAGAAATCATGGGAGCCTGGTATTATATAGACAGGTATTTTTTGTGAGCGCAATGCCCTCAATGCCTTGACGACAAGCTTGAGATTATCAATGCCAGGGAGCGCAGTATTGAACAGATCTCCAGCAATCAATACAAAATCTACATGCTGCTCTACACATATCAATGTAGCCTTGAGAAATGCCTCTGTACTCAAGTCCCTCAATTTAGGGTCTCTCCATGAGCCGATATGAACATCAGCCATATGAGCGAATTTCATAGAGGAAAGGAATTATTTTAGGTTAATAAATGTGATGAAAAAATATATCTGGGAGGGGCTACACATATTTGTGTGATGAGAAAAATAGTTAAGGGTTTATACATTTTTATTGTGTTAGCCATTTCCATAATGGTATGTATTTTATTTCTTTTTCTTTTGATTCGTAATCTCCTGTTATTATTGTGAGATTTGTGCATTTTAATTCTGCGCCTGCTTTTATTAGCGCGCTTGTTTCTCTTTTTTTTGTGTCGTAGTTGCTTACATCGTGGCATACCTGTATTAATTCTGTGATTTTATTATCTTTTTTTATTACGAAATCTACTTCTTTCTTGTTTATGTCTTGCCAATAATATATTTCTGATTGTTCTAAAATTTTTTGTGTGTATAATTTTATGAATACCGTATTTTCATATATTTTTCCAATATTTGGTGAGAAGTTTATGCTTATCGTGTTTATTATTCCTGCATCTATAGTGTAGATTTTTCTGTTTGCCACTATTCTCTCTTGGGTCTTATATGAGAATTTTGGTAAAAGAAATGATAAGTATGATTCTTCTAGGAATGATATATAGTTTAATGCTGTGTGAGTGCTTTTTAGGTTGAATATATTTTTTATTTTGTTGAAGCTTACTTGTGATGAAGTGTTTGATATCATGTTGTTTGCAATGTTGCGAAATGTTTTGGATAGTTTTATGTTGTGTCTTATTATTATGTCCTTAGTCAGTATATCAGAGTATAATGTTTGAAGGTATGTTTTATAATTCTCTTGATTTTTTATTACCTCTGGAAATCCTCCAATTTTTAGGTATTCTTCAAGTTTGCCTTTCAGTATGCCGCTGTCTTTGCTTGATAATAGTTTGTTATATGATATCTTTTCGTATTTTAGGAATTCTTTGAACGAGAATGGAAATAATTCTAGTATTGTATGTCTTCCGGTTAGATGTGTGGATAATTCTTTGCTTAGTAAGTTAGAATTGCTGCCTGTGATTATTATATTAAAGCCTTGACGTTGTAGCCTGTTTACGAATAATTCCCATCCTTTGATGTTTTGTATCTCATCCATAAGAATGTATTGAAAATCTTTGTATACTTCATAAAATATTTCTAGAACATCGTTAAGGTCGTCAACTGATATATTGAATAGTTTTTCATCATCGAAATTTATGTATGCAAATTTTTTGCCTTCTAATAATTGTCGTGCTAGTACGGATTTGCCGCATCTTCTCACGCCTGTTATTACTTTAACTTGACTAGATGTTAATTGTTTAGAGTATTCCTTAAAGCATTCACGCTCTATAATGTATATAGGTAAGGTTTCTTCTTTCTGGTCTATAATTATTTTTCTTAATTGAAGCATATCCATAGTAATGCACACTTTAAGGCAATAATATGCATTGATAAAACACAATTATATTTAAATGTTTCGATTTTCAAAAATCAAAAAACCACAATATTCATACAAAGAATGATTAGAATTCTAGCAGACAGTCAAAAAAGTTGCGATTCCATATCAATAAATTAATAGTTCGTCTCTAGGCGGAGCTACGTATATTTTAGTGATATCCGAGGCCTAATCTATTTCTATCCCAGAGAATTCGAATGATGGTTTTGGCTGGGGCTTTGTTTGCGTCGATGATGATTGCGGTGTTGATTGTTTTGGCGGCTGTATTGCTTGCTGTGCCGATTGGCTTATTCTTGTTTCCTGAAATTGCTTGCCCTCAACAATATCTTTTCTCGCCAATTCATCAAAGAACGGAATCTTTATTGGAATTGCAAATTTCGCAAAATTAGATGATACAATGCATTCTCCCCTGTCTAGCGAGGCTATCGCTCGAGTGTCTGATGTCAAGTCCTGCGATGCTGAATCTATTATCGCCTGCCGCTCATTGACCATGTCTGTTCCTAGGATTATCTTTGTGTTCATGTTTGCAAGGATCTCTCTTGGTATCATCGAAGGCAGCTGTGTTATCGCGATCAATCCCACTTTGAACTTTCTTCCTTCCCGAGCTATTGTCGAGAATATATTAGAGCCTTTTTCCAAAACCTCTTTTCCTAAGACCCTCGGGGCTTCTTCAAGGACTATTGAGACGACTGGCTTTTCCTTTATCGTGCCCTGCATCTTATAATTCTTGTATCTATAGAATAATTCTGAGCTGATGAGCGATCCTATCAATAATTCCAATTGCCCAGAGAACGAGCTAGTATCGATGATGACTGTCTTGCCATTCTCTAGGTCATTGCATATGTCTGTGATGGTGTTCTCGCCTGCATTTGTATCAAAGACTCCATTGCAGAATAATTGCGCATCATTGAAGTCAAGATCAAGGAGATACATTAGCCTTCTTTTCAGCACCCCTAATGTCTGCTCGAAAAAATTCACCTTCAATGATTTTTCCAGGATTATCGCCTCGACCCATTTAATCCCATACTCCCTATAATATGCATTCATCGCCTGCTCTTGCGCATCAGAAAAGTCCAGGCATCCGAAATGCGCAGGCCGGATTATCTTCAGATTTATCTTCAATGTCCTTGCCCCTTGAGGAGGATTTTTCGTATAATAGACGACCTTTTTTGATGGATGATCCTTCAATCCTATCTTCCCCTTATCCAAGACCTTACCATAATATTCATCATGCGGGTCAAGCACCAATGCTGCGCAATAGTCTTTTCCTGCCAAGTCCCATAAGATGTTGCTCATCAGGACACTCTTGCCTTTTCCTGTAGTGCCTGAAATGAGGACATGGTGTGTAAGCACATTTGTGCCGTCGAGATGTATAGGCACATCCAATGATTTAGAGCCGCTCCTCAAATATCCTAGGAACAATGCATTCTTCGGCTTGCCAAGAAAATCAATATCCTGCTTCTCTACAGTTCTTAATGTGGAAAATATCTCTGGCAAGGACTTGGACATCAATACTGCGCTTGTGCCCTTGCTGATTGTGATCAGGCTTTTGAGGAATGCCAGCTTATAATTTCTCATGTTCTTGTCCAAGAACTCGAAATCCCCGGATTCTTCAAGATTCATCCCAGAGATCATCTCAAGGTTCTGCTGGCTGACCTGCGAGCCATATTGTATATCATATATCTGCAGGAAGAATTTCTGTTCATTATCCTCAGCAATGACAATCTCTCCTAGCTCGAAATCGCTCCCAGACTTCTGCCTTGCGATTATCTCGCCAAACCTTCCAGAGATTATCTGTCCTTTGATATTTGCAGCCGCATCCATGATAGCAAGAAAGTTTTTTGGTTTAAAAATTTATTCATGTCGGCAATTATATAATATCATGAAATGCATCATCTCTGCGACCTCTGTTTCCTATATTCTTTATCTACTATCAATACGATGACAAAATATAATGGCATCACTATGCATGCTAGCATTATTCCTAGCACCAGAAACAGCAGCGACATGCTTGTCGCCTGGACTATTATCGCTCCGACAGCCACTATCAGGAGTATAGGCAATGCCGATACAAAACCTAATGAGGAATAATATTGCCTGAGTTCATCCTCATCCATCAGCCTTTCTGCAATAAGCCCTTGCGCAACACCTACGATAGCCCCGCCGATGACAGATAAAGCTGTCGCAAGCCCTATCGCATACAATTGCGGATTGAAATAAAATGTTATCGGCATCAATGCAATAAGGAGTGTTCCGAATACCAGCATAGGCGCTTCTCCTAATGATTTCGCGAATTTCTTTGTAAGCAATGTGCCGCTGATCGAGGCGATTATCGCTATCACAAATATTACAGAGACATTGAGGAATCCTTTCAAGAATTCATTCTTGAAATTCTCATATATGAATATCCCATAATATGAGTTGCCGATGATCTGGGCGATAGTCGTCAGTATTGTGGCTATTGTCAAAAGGAATGTTTTTTTGTTTTTTGCAAATATGCTGGTTGCCTTAAGGGAATTCTTCACATAGATCCTGAACGAGTCGAGGATTGCTGAACCTTGCGATGATAACTTGTCCTGCTCTTCGTCAAGAAATGACAATAGGTATCCTGATATTATGAACATTATGGCAGTCACTTCAAAAGCCAAAAGATATCCATATAGCTTGAACATCATAGGCTCTGCAAGATTCAAAAATCCTGGATTAAAGCTTATGACCTGTCCATTAATGGGGAATATCTCGAGCACAAATCCTGCAAGAAGCAGCGAGCCTGCAGTTATCAGGATGCCAAAATATGATATGAACTTCAGAAAATCCTTTCTCTTTTCATTCTTGAGTATCCTGTTGAAAAAGCTCGTATATAAGTCGCCATGGGCGATGATCCCTAATGTGCCTATGAGCATAGATGCTGTGAATAATGCAGGGTTTTGGATGACAACAGACAATGCCATCCCAAGAAAGCTGAATCCGAATATTATCCCTGATGCGCTTATTATATTCTTGCCGATATATTTCAGATGGGAATATTCGTTTAGGAATCCTGACATAACCTGGGATAATGCAGACTTGAGGCCATTGATCAGCCCTATCAATAATAATGAAGCGCCTGAGAGCATGAATAGGATGTTCACAAACTGCTGGCTTGCAAATCCATAGCCTATCCTGTCAAGGAACTCTTTGATGCTAAGGATCCTGTTGTTCTTGTTCTTGAGCAAAGATTTTGAGCTGATTATGTTTCTTAATTCATCATCCACATCAGACTCGAGAAATCCTCTTTTCAATAGGCTGTTCTTGATCTCAGCTATAGAATTGCTCTTGGCAACCTCTTTTTTCACTTCATCTGATAAAGACATGTCTCACCTTTCTTTTATTAACATAACGTTGATATTTAAATGTTTATTGAAAATTTTCTAAAAAATTTTCAATCCTAAAAATTCGTTTTGTCCACGAATTTTTGTTATCTTATGAATGGCAATGTATTGATCAAAGGAATATCCTCGCCTATAGGGATTATCTCTATTATTGCTTTCGGCAATCGTACATTGATATTTTCAATCTCTTTTCGCAATTCTTTTTCTGTACTATGGAATAATTGTAAGATATAATGAGATTTTGATGTCTGTATTATCAATGAATTAATATTTTTTGATTCTTTAGATAGCATCTTGAGCTTTTTTGTAGTTTGTGCATCCATATTATGCCTGATGATGACTAGAGTAAAATACTGGTCTAATTTGTTCATATCAAACTGTATCCTAGAGCCTAAAATTATCTTTTCTTTGTACAATCTTCTCAACTTATACAGTGCAAGTTCGCTTGAGATTTTTAAAGCATTAGCAATATCTATAATCCTTGCCCTATTATCAGATTGCAAAATTGCCATTAATTTTTTATCTTTATCATCCAATGATACAGTTTGATCTTTAGTATCTATGATCACTATCTCTTCTTTCTTATCCTTAAAAAATTTTAGAGGGTATAATACTGAATATGCCGGTTTTATTATCATATAATCATCTGCTACAACATTTTCCAGATAGCTGTTGAACCCTTTTTCATCCTTGAATATGTAATTTGCATATATATCATATCTTGCATAGGCTTTACCCCAAGATATGCAGTTCATACAATTTTCCAAGGATTTCACGAATGATGTTTTTGATTCTACGCTGTCAAATCTTATCAGGAGAGTCACAAAATAATCATATCCTAATTTGGAATAATTAAAGACTGTGGAGAATTTTCTTATGATGCCTGTCTTGAGATAATTCTTTATCTTGTATTGCACTTGTTCTCTTGATAATCCGGTAGCCTTGGCTATCTTAGAATAGGACTCGCGATCATTATGGTAAAGATATCTCAAGAGCTTAAAATCAGCATTCTTAAGTTGCATTGTTTTATAAATGGATATTTCTATATAAATTTAACTAAAAAATAAATTAAATATCCTTTATTATTTAATAAATAAGTAATTTTTAATAGTAATATTTACATATATCATAGAGTTATCTATTGTCATGGCAGATGAACAAAATAAATACTTATTGGAAAATATTACAAACCCGAAATATTATTGCGTAATAGGATCGTGCCCTGCGATATATGGACTTATTGATAGGACTCCTGATGCGCAATTTTGTATAATAGGAAGCTGCCCAAAAATATATGAGCATACAAGCTCAGAGACTTATCTGATAATCGGAAGAAAATTAGATGTCGATAAGATCAGATCTTTAGGTCTAGAATCTAGAATAGGACCAGATGAAACTATTGTAGAAATCCCGAAAGGTATTATAGATGATAAACTTGAGTAAGTCCTAAATTATATTCTCATTCTTCACCATTCTCTAATAGTCTCATTTTCGTCCCTATTTCATGATTATAATCCAAAAGATTTAAATATTGAAAATTTATGAATATGATTAATGAACAAAATCACTTTCGCGTTCAAAAATATGCTGCAGCAGAAGACTGGAAGGCTTGAAGAGAGATGGAAATATGATTCTGGCACATTCCTACTATCAAGCCCTGTTATTGAGGATATTGACAATGATGGCAAGAAAGAGATAATCTTCGGCACAAAGAACGGAAAGATCCTATCTATAGATATAGACGGCAACCTGAAATGGGCATTCTCTGCAGAGGACAATACCTCTGAGGCAGAGCTGATGTTCCTCGACACTGAAAGCTCCAACTCTATCAACTCATCCCCGAATATCGAAGACCTGAATTTTGATGGAAAAAAAGAAATAGTGTTCGGAACAGAGGCAGGAAAGCTTTATGTCTTGGACAACAAAGGAAAACTATTATGGCAATATCAGGCAGATGGAGCAATCAGGGGAGCGCCTATAGTGCAGAAATTTGCAGGCAAGCAGGCCGGCATAATATTCGGATCAAGCGACAAGAATCTTTATTTTCTCAATGCCCAAGGAAAGCTCATATGGAGATATCCTTGCAAAAGCGAAATCGAATCATGCCCTGCCCTAATCATCACAACGACGCCATTGATAGTTTTCGGGGACAATGAAGGCACAATATATGCATTGACGCTCAAAGGGGATCTCGTATGGAAATTTGAGACTAAGGGAAAGATTCTTGCCCAGCCATCATTCCAGACTCTCACAAAAGATTCTGGTCCAGTGATCGTGATAGGCTCCACAGACGGAAACCTTTATTGCCTGACAGAGAAGGGATCATTGATATGGGATTTCCATACAAATGGCGCAATATGCGGGAAAGCTACGATAATAGACCTGAACAAGGACGGAAATATGGAGATAGTGTTCGGTTCGTGCGACAACTGCATATATGCCCTTGACAATACTGGAAAAAAGCTTTGGAGCTATGAGACAGACTTCTGGGTCGTCGCAAGCCCGATAGTAACAGACATAGACAATGACGGAAAACTAGAGATCATCGCAGGCTCATACGACCACAACATCTATGTCTTGGATTCAGAAGGGAGCTATATGCTCGATTATGTGCCAGGCGTTTCAGGCATCATCGGGCAGACAGGCCAATATGGGGATGCTATAACAAAAGAGCCTGGCAAGACCCAGGGAAAAAAGATCTGGCAATACCAGACAGAAGGCATAGTCGTGGGATGCGCATATGTGCAGAACAATATCATTGTGAACACTGATTCAGGAAAAATAAATAATATAATGCATAAATCAGACGGGTGAGGATGATGGAAAAAATAATCAGCAAAAAAGAAGAATTGAAAAGAGTCCCAATGTATATTCAAGGGCTTGATGAGAATATACAAGGCGGGATCCCAGAAGGGTATATCACGTTGATATGCGGCACTGCAGGCACGATGAAATCATCAGTATGCTTCAATTCAGTATATTATGAGGCTGTGCTCAAGAACAAGGTAGCATTATATCTTTCTTTAGAGCAATCCTATCCATCGCTCTTGAACCATCTGATCAACATGGGCTACGACCTTAGCAAGGTGAATGTTCTATTGATCAATGACCTATCGAATATCAGCAATCTGCTCTCCCAGCTCAAGCAATCAAAAAAAGGCTCATTGATATTTGCAGACCTTGGATGCATAAGAAAAGAGATCAAGGACGTGAAATTATCTTCGACAGCAAACACCGGATGGATAAATGTCATAAAAAATCTTGTAAAGAAGATAAAGACAGACATCGGACTGGACTTGATGGTGCTTGATTCATTATCAGCATTATACGTCCTTAGCAAGTTCGAGAATCCTAGGATTGAACTGTTCTACATATTCGAGTTCTTGAGGGATCTGGACATCACATCGTTTCTGATTTCAGAGATGCCGCTTGACGCCAGCAAGTATTCAGAGTTCGGAGTAGAGGATTATTTGTGCGATGGACTGATATATCTTAGATTATCACAGTTCAGAAGGGCGGTTGTCAGGGAGATATCTGTCGTGAAACTGAGATCGACACAGGTCAATACAGACGTATTCTCATTAGAATACAAGAACAACAGGTTCCAGGCATTATACGGCGGACAGAACCCGCTGCTGTAATAATATTATATTTATTTTTTATCTTTTCCTTAGTTATTTATGGTTCGATACGTAATTATTTATCCATTGAACCAGCTTCTTCATTCTCTCAGGTTCTGACTCAAGTCTGGAATAGTACTCATTATCCATCCCGTACATGACATCTGATGCTTTTTTCAATGCAAAAGCATATTTCCCTGTCTGTATCTGTTCAGGAGTCAACAATGAATATAAGCCTCTGGCATGCAATGTGGCTCCTTGGATTATATCCCTGAATGCAGTATCTGTTATGTCAGGCATCTCGCGAAGAAACTCATTCAATTCGGATAATTCGTCAGCAAGGATCTGATCCACTGATTTATTCTTCATTGCTGATCTACCAATAACTCCATGCTCAACAAGCCCTTCATGAAATAAATTCACTCCATACAACATCTTTGCATTAAATCCACAGAAAGCCATTTCAATCCCTCCAAATCCTTGTTCAATGATGCCTTCTTCAAACAGATTCAATCCATACAACATTTTTGCATTAAATCCGCAAAGTGGCATTTGAATCACCTTTTTTTTCTTTCATCCTTTTATAATAATCTTTCATTCCGCTAATTGTCATGAAATTCAATGCAGCACCCGTAATTATAATCAAAGCTGGAGGTCCGTATTCTTTTCTCGGATGCAGATCGTATTCTTCTCGCATCACAATATAAGTGCTGTCCTGCTTCAATGCATCGAGGACTTTCAGGCTCTCCTTCGCTGCTTGAATATTTTCAGGATAATAAAACAAGCCTTTTGTAGAAAAGTGCGGTTCCTTAAATTTATGTAGATACCATTCAATATTCAGACCACGTTGAACGACAGGCCCAGGATTATATTCTGACTCACTCATACCAGAAATACCTTCATAAATTCCATACGAGCCCACTGCTAATGCGACTCCGCAAACAATTGCTGTGAGTGTCTTGTTCATTCTTCCCCCAAATAATTTCATATTTTGTCTTGCCTATACATTGGTTGTTTCCGCTTCCTGTTGTATTTCTGGTTGGATTTGTTTTGCTCAAATAAATTAACTGCAGCGTACATACCTGATGCCGCCATGACATAAAACGGCGTTGAATGCTTGAACGTCCACATATCTAATCGAAATAAATAGTCCTCATATAATGATTCATCGAATGATGCATTGGCAGGTTTCAAAGGCATCTCATCGTCTATCAAATAAAGAGGCCCAAATATTCCAGTACCTGCTGCAATCAGAGTGCTTAGCATGACATTCCTGAAGGCATGATTATCCGGCCTCTTTCTATCATTCAT
>Ga0182017_10002057_pt1 | contig 15418 bp, 11 predicted proteins | sample 712E3DmetaG_FD_120492 | JGI IMG/M metagenome (GOLD analysis project Ga0182017, IMG submission 120492) | Permafrost microbial communities from Stordalen Mire, Sweden - 712E3D metaG | ecosystem: Environmental > Terrestrial > Soil > Wetlands > Permafrost | place: Sweden: Stordalen | collected... | reverse complement strand
TTCAACTGTTCCATTGAAATTTAATTTAAGGTCATTAACTGAAAAATAGTTTTTCCTGAAAGTAAATTTCATTTTATCCAGGTCCGCCAAAAGGTCAACCATTGAGTTTATGGATGCTTTATTCAGATATTTAACTCCATCCATAGTAAAAGATGTTTCTGCAATTTTTAAATTCATTTTTATTGCTGTCGCACCCATTGTTATACCACCTTGCATCGAAAAATTGAGATCTTTAAGTGTGGCAGACATTTTGGAACTTATATCTGAATAGTTGATTGTGCTTTTCCGTATTTCAAACTTCCTTAGGAGAATTTTCATATGACTTCCGGAAGAAGCCGAAGCCTGACCTGAGACCGGAGAGGCAACTGGCGCAGTAGCATTTGCGGTGACCTGTGCTGCTACAGGAGTTGTAACTTTTGTCGAATCAGAAGTGGGCGGCTTCATTAAGTCCCAGCTAGCAGATCCATCTTTTAAAACTTTAGCGTCTACAATTGCCTCATCAACGATCATAGATTTTACCTCATAACCTGATTTACCAAGCAGGCTTACAAGATTGAATACAAGATCAAACGACTTGAAGCCGGCTATGGTATCTTTATCAAATTTGTTAATGCCGACAACATACAAGTTTTCGAGAGAGAAGGAAAGGTTTGGGAAGTTCTTAAAAAATCCAAGTTTATAATCAGTAAATGTGACTTTTGCATTTACACTCCCGTTAATTACATTTTCCACCTGGGTTTTAATCTGTTTCTTGAAGATAATTGGAACTGTAAATAATAGTACAAGAATCAGAAGAATCAATCCCACTATTATTTTTAATAGTACTTTGACTAATCTTTTCATATTATTTAGTTTTTAAATTGATTTTCAACTCTTTATAGAATATAAATTTAAGAAATCGGACAATTAAAATTAATTAATATTCCCGAAAATAAAAATAGTGTTATATTTGCCTCCGCATTTATTTTATGGTCCCGTAGCTTAACTGAATAGAGCATCTGACTACGGATCAGAAGGTTGGGGGTTTGAATCCCTTCGGGATCACGAGCTAATTAAAGCAAGGTACAAGACTGAAGCGAGCAAAAAACAAAGCTCGCTTTAGTTTTTTGTGAAGCATCAGGATTGTAAATTGCGATAGTAATTTTTGCTTTAATTTGCAACTCTGATGAAATGGGATCACGAGCGAAGCGAGTAATCCCTTTATTAGCACCAAAGGTGGATGCTTTTTGTGATAGACCAACAAAATGAGATCATGTGCAAAGCGAGTAATCCCTTTAAGACCACCAAAGGTGGATTTTTTATTTAAAAGGCACTGAAAAGCGTCTGTATTTTTATGGCTATTTATTGATGCCCCTCCGTTGATGGCTTTTGAAATATTATCTCAATAAGTTTATTTTCAACCTCCATGGTTGTATTTTCCGATATGTCAAAAATATAAGCATTGCCTACATTCCATCTTCTAATAATGTTTTTAACAAGGCTTTTTCTGACTATCCAAAGATGGGGAATTGCAATGGTCCTGGTAATATTTTCAATTGAACTGCCCCATCCTCTTCCGCTTAATTCAAGAGGACCTATTTCATCAATTACAACAAGCTGTTTATCAGACAGATTGGCAACGCTAAGAATTTCATTACCCCGCATTAAAGCAGCTTCATTAAAAAAGTACTTTCCAAGCTGAAGCCTGTTTTCTGTTTTTATATCTGAACAAAGCTCAATGCTTTCGGAAGATTCCAAATCAAAAAGATTAAATCCTGTCCTCTGACCATTTGAATCTATCCCAAAAGAGAGAAAACCTGCTAATTTTATTTTTCGTTTAAGCAAGTCTGATATGATTTCTTGAGCGAAGGTAGTTTTACCTTCACGGATATTACCGGTAATTATAACTACTTGAGGTTTTCTCTGGTATTCCTTTTCAAAGATCCTTAAAAGTACCTCAGCCTGACTGAATAGGTTCAGAAATTTGATCCTGGGGATTCCCTTTCCCTTTTCCTGCTTCGGAAAATTGGAAATAAAAAAAGGCAAAGCAGAAAATGATAAACTTAATGACTGATAAAGACTTGCGAATCCCCTTTGGTATAAAATCGATTTTATTAATGGATTTCTCAGTTCTACACTGATGGAAGCAAATCCGATAACCATGATTATTGCACGGGCATTCATCTTTAGCCCAACAATTAACCCATCTTTGCTGAAGAAGGCGCCGCCTGAGAATCCGTTCCAGAGGAAGGCGGCAGCAAAAGTAATTACCAAAAAGATGATCCAGAATGATAATTTCTTTAAACGTTTAAGTGAATTTTTATAATTTATTATACAGAATGCGACATAGATGACTGCAATAATTATTGATGGAAGAATCATGTCGAAGTTCAACAATAATAAAATCCCTATTACCGTAAATATGCTGATAAGAAGAAAAAGAAGTGAATAACCCTGGTGGGCTGTCTGGCTGAACATCAGGTTCTTTGACTGAAGGATAATTTCTTCCTGCTGCAAGTTCAGGTTGCCGGATCTGGTATATTTTAATCCAGTCAGATAACCACCGATTGCCGCAGCAAGACCTGTCAATATATAAATAGCTGTTATGAATGCAATCAGATAATCAGGGCTTAGCTTTTCCAGATCAATTTGTTTAACGGCATATAAATATAGGTCTGATAATATTTTTATGAAGTTAAAGCCATAGAAGATCAGCAGGCTGACAAGTTTGTGCAGAATTGTGCTAAGAACCGCCAATGCGCCACCGATCAGATATCCTACAATGTTTTTCCCTAAAATGAGAACAATTAATTCAATAAGTATGGCTTCTGTCAGAATTCCTATCATCGGCCCAAAAATTATTGCACTGGGCGAAATTGACTTCATAAGTGCACAAATGATACCGGCGCGCCAGATGAGTCCATTTTCTTTCCAAATCTGCAGGAAAGAGATTAACAACCATACACTAATAAATGATAACACCATTCCCGAAAGTGGAATTCTCAGATTATGAAGAAAACTACCCAGAATAATTTCGATTGATGCCCAGATACTTCCGACTACAGAGGCTTTAAGCCAGATCTTTCTGAGAGGTTTGCTTTGAATTATCTGCATTATTAATACTTAGTTGGATCTGACAATACTATCAGGGTGTACAAATATTAAAATAATTACAATAACTTTGTTAAACTTTTTTCGATTAATACTGTTTGATATATAATGCGGAAGGGAGTTTCAATATTATTTGTTCTGGTTGTGATAATTTCTTCAGCACACCTTACAATTGCCACACATTACTGTGGTGGCGAGGTTGCTGCAAGAAAAATTTCATTTTCAGGCAAATTGGCTACATGTGGCATGGAGAACTCTAAAGAGAGTTGTCCTTCATCAGAAAAACAGCTGAAAACTCACTGCTGCGAAAACAGGGTTGTTACTATCGGAATTGTAAATAATTTCATCACTCCAGTATCGATTCAAAAAGCAGATAATCAAAACATTCAGGATCTTTGCTCTTTCCCTGTAAACCATTTTTATCATTTCATTTCAGGATTCAATCAATCATTCACAAATATTCATCCGCCCGGAGGGTATTCAGCAACAGCAGTAGACCTGAATAATATTTGTGCTTTCCGTATTTAAAAATCAATTATTTCCTCATTTTAGTCTCATGAACTCACCCCAACCCCTCTCTCCGCCAGCGGGCGGAAAGAGGGGCTAAAAAGCCTCACTCCCCCTTCTTTTGCGCACAAGGCCGGGGGGTTTAGTTCATACACTTTCAAGATATTCCAGTCTTTTTGTTATTCCAGTTTTTCTATATTTTTTTAATAATTTAAATTTTAAAACTATGAAATCAGTTAAATTTTTATTCGTAGCCGTACTTTTAATGGCAACCGGAGTTATCGCTCTTCCGCAGACTGCACCTCAAAAATCAGGTGGACCAAAGACCGAAACATTTAAGGTCTGGGGCAAATGCGATATGTGTAAGGACCGTATCGAAAAAGCAGCAAAGGCAGAGGGTGCAACAAGTGCTTCATGGGATGTAAAAACAGCTATGCTTACAGTTTCTTACGATCCCTCCAAGACAAGCAAAGATGTACTAAGTAAGAAGCTTGCAGCTGTCGGTCATGACACTGAAAAATACAAAGCAGATGATAAAGTCTACAACGCTTTACCAGCATGCTGCCACTACGAAAGAGCCAAATAATTAACTCCCTAAATTCCGGATCAGGGTTCAAAGGATAAAGCCTGATCCGGTATAATTTTTTTTAATGTTCAACCGACTTGTAAAATATTTTCTTGATAACCGGCTGGTTACTTTTATCTTACTTATCACTTTTGTGGTGATGGGATTGGTAACTATGCCTTTCAATCTTAAACCAGGACTTCTGCCCAGAGATCCTGTTCCGGTTGATGCAATTCCTGATATTGGTGAAAATCAGCAGATTGTGTCTACGGAATGGATGGGTCGTTCCCCTAAAGATATCCAGGACCAGATAAGCTATCCTTTAACTTCTGCTTTACTGGGCATTCCTGGTGTTCAGACAATCCGGAGTACTTCTATGTTTGGGATGTCCTTTATATATATCATTTTCAAAGATAATATTGAGTTTTACTGGAGCAGATCAAGAATTCTGGAAAAACTTAATTCACTTCCATCAAGAACTTTGCCGGAAGGTGTACAACCTTCTCTCGGACCTGATGCAACAGCATTGGGACAAATTTTCTGGTATACGCTTGAAGGACGCAATCCAAAAACAGGTAAACCCAATGGCGGTTGGGATCCTGAGGAACTCAGAACTATTCAGGATTTTTATGTCAAATATAGTCTTTCTGCTTCTGAAGGTGTATCGGAAGTCGCATCGGTTGGTGGTTTCATAAAAGAATATCAGGTTGATCTTAATCCCAGTGCTCTTAAAGCATACGATGTAACTGTGATGGATGTCATGAATGCAGTAAAGAAGAGCAATCTTGATATCGGGGCGGAGACAATTGAACTCAATAATGTCGAATATATTATTCGTGGTTTAGGATATGTTAAGAGTCTGAATGATCTTGAAATTTCCGTTGTTGCGGTTCATAATAACATCCCTGTCAGGATTAAGGATGTGGCCAATGTCGCTTTTGGACCTGCAACACGCCGGGGCGGTCTTGATAAAGCAGGTGCAGAGGCAGTCGGTGCTGTTGTGGTGGCCAGGTATGGCTCAAACCCAATGGAAGTCATTAATAATGTAAAAGATAAAATTAAGGAAATTGAATCAGGATTACCACAAAAAACATTACCCGACGGCAGCATATCAAAAGTAACTGTAGTTCCCTTTTATGACAGGACAGGCTTGATAAAGGAAACTATCGGGACACTCGAATCAGCACTTTCCCACGAAATTCTCATAAGCATTATTGTAATTATTATACTGGTAATGAATCTCAGGGCATCAATGATAGTCGCCGGATTGTTACCAATTGGTGTTTTAATGACTTTTATACTGATGAAGTTTTTCGGAGTAGAGGCCAATATTGTAGCATTATCAGGAATTGCAATTGCAATTGGAGTTATGGTCGATATTGGTATTGTTGATGTGGAGAATATTCTCAGGCATCTTGAAATGCCTGAGCATCATGGATTGCGTGGTAAAAAGCTGATGGATGTAATTTACCTTGCTACAACTGAGGTAAGAGCTGCAGTTGTGACCTCCATTGCCACAACTATTGTTAGTTTTCTTCCTGTTTTTGCTATGCAGGCTCAGGAAGGAAAACTTTTTCATCCACTCGCCTTTACTAAAACATTTGCATTGATTTCGGCATTCCTGTTAGGTATCATCGTTTTGCCCACGCTCGTTCATATTTTCTTCAATTTCTCTTTTGACAGGAAGAAAATAAAGAGAATATGGAATGGTTGTCTATTAGCTGCAGGTCTTTTGTTAATTATCTTCTGGCATACGTGGACTGCTTTGGCATTAATAGCTGTCGGAATCAATAACCTTCTTGATTACAGATGGTCTGAAAAACATAAAGAATTTCCAAACTTTATTAACATATTTATTACTGTTCTGTTTGCTACCTGGTATCTCTCAATCGAATGGTTGCCGCTTGGCGCTCATAACAGCGAGCTCATAAACTTCCTGTTTGTTGCAGGAATTGTTTCGGTAATTCTTCTGGCCTTAATGACGATGGTACATTTCTACGAAAATATCCTTCGTTGGGCATTATTGAACAAATGGAAATTCCTTATGATCCCTGCATTAACCCTCTCTTTTGGTCTTTTGGCCTGGCAAGGTACTGATAAGGTCTTCGGCTTTGTTGCAACGGGAATTGAAAAAGTCGGGTGGAAGAATTTCCGGCAGACAGCACTCTGGTATGTTCCGGTCAAAGCATTTCCAGGTTCAGGCAAAGAGTTTATGCCATCACTTAATGAGGGTTCATTTCTTCTTATGCCGACCAGTATGCCGCATTCAAGTATTGAAAAGAATCTTGAATACATTGAAACACTCGATAAACGTTTATCGACAATCCCTGAAGTGCAAGTGGCCGTGGGCAAATGGGGTCGTGTCAATTCAGCTCTTGACCCCGCCCCCATTCAGATGTTCGAGAATACAATCAACTACCGTTCAGAATACATTCTGGATGAAAACGGTCACCGGATGCAGTTTAAAGTAGACAGGAATGGCAGTTTTATTCTAAAAAACAACAAGATCTTCAACCCTGGAAAAGAAGCATTCAGAATTATTCCTGTTGATAGTCTTATACCAGATTATAAAGGTGAATATTTTCGTCAATGGCGGCAACAGATCAAAAAGCCTTTGGATATCTGGAATGAAATAGTTAAAGTAACTGATATACCCGGACTGACTTCAGCGCCAAAGCTTCAGCCTATTGAAACACGTCTCATCATGCTCTCGACCGGGATGCGCGCTCCAATGGGGCTAAAGGTCTATGGTCCTGATCTGAATTCAATCGAACTGGCAGGTCTGATATTAGAGAAAGCATTAAAGGATGTACCTTCAATAAAGGCTTCCGCTGTTTTTTATGATCGTGCCGTGGGTGCTCCTTATCTGGAAATTAAACTTAACCGTGAAGCAATGGCACGTTATGGCATGACAGTCAGCGAAGTTCAGGAAGTTCTACAGGTGGCCGTTGGTGGAATGACGCTATCGACATCAGTTGAAGGACGTGAACGGTTCCCGTTAAGGGTAAGATATGCCCGCGAATTGCGTGATAATCCTGAGGATTTGAAACGCATACTCGTTCCTGCAATGAACGGTGTTCAGATACCACTGGGTGAAATTACCGATATAAACTATACCCATGGCGCTCAGATGATAAGAAGCGAAAACACTTTCCTTGTCGGATTTGTCATTTTTGATAAGCTGGAAGGAAAAGCCGAAGTCGATGTAGTAGAAGAAGCCAGCAAGATTATAAAAGGGAAAATTGACTCCGGTGAGATAAAACTACCCCCCGGTGTTACATACAAATTTGCAGGAAATTATGAAAATCAGTTAAGAGCAACAAAAAGACTGGCAATAGTTGTCCCAATAAGCCTGATAATGATTTTTCTATTATTGTTTTTCCAATTCCGGACAATTACTGCTTCATTAATTCACTTCTCAGGTGTTTTCGTTGCCTTCTCCGGTGGATTTTTAATGCTCTGGTTGTACGGACAGGATTGGTTCATGAATTTTTCCGTTGCAGGACTAAATCTTCGCGACATGTTCCAGATGCACACAATTAATCTTAGTGTGGCAGTATGGGTAGGGTTCATCGCACTATTTGGGATCGCTACGAACGATGGGGTAATTATGGGTACCTATATTCACCAGGTCTTCGAAGATAAAAAGCCATCAACTGTGCAGGATGTACGTGAGGCAGTTGTGATGGCTGGAAAAAAGCGTGTACGTCCTGCTATGATGACAACAGCTGTTGCTGTAATAGCGTTGCTTCCTGTACTTTCATCAACAGGAAAAGGAGCGGATATAATGGTTCCTATGGCAATCCCGATGTTCGGTGGAATGGTTATACAGGTAATGACAGTTTTTGTTGTCCCCTTGTTTCAGGCTATGTGGAGAGAAGGTGAAGTTGGCCATAAAAATAAATCAGCTGTTCAAACCATAAATATTCAACCGGAAGATGAAAACAACAACATATAAAAAATTACTGGTCACATCTATTGCACTTGCTGGCTGGATTGTTGCCAGTAGTCAGCAATATCCTGATTCTCTTCTTAAATATCTTGAAATTGCAGCCAAAAACAATCCGACTGTTTTACAAAAATTCACCGAGTATCAGGCAGCATTACAAAAAATACCACAGGTTGGAAGTCTTTCAGATCCGGAACTGAGTCTTGGAGTCTTTCTGAAGCCTATGGAACTAGTCAATGGAAATCAGGTTGCCGATATCAGGTTAATGCAGATGTTCCCCTGGTTCGGAGTCCTTAAATTTGCCAAAGATGAAATGAGTATGATGGCAAAAGCAAAATTTGAACTCTTCCGCGATGCCAAACTGCAGGTTTTTTATGATGTTCAACGAAACTGGTACGAATTGTACAAAATCCAAAAGGATATTAATATATCGGAAAAGAATATAGAAATTCTGAAAATAATAGAACGTCTTGCGTTAGTGAAGTTCAAGGCTGCTCCATCAGAAGGTTCGGTACCGACATCCATTATCCCCGTCATCTCTTCTGGTTCCACTCAAAATAACAATGCCGGTTCTTCCGGAATGCAGACTATGGGTACTGGTCAGGGCAATAGCGGTTCAGCAGGATCAAATCAGTCCTCTTCTTCAATGCAGACCGCTACAATGGGTTCATCTTCAGGAAATTCCGGACTGACAGATATTTACAGGATACAAATTGAAGCCGGAGATCTTGAAAACAATATTTCGTTGCTGAAAAATCAGAGGAGCACTATTATTGCTCAGTTTAACACATATCTGAACAGACCTGTTGCTTCGCCTGTCTTCACTTATGAAAATATTGCAGTGGATTCTTTTGAATTATCACTGATAGCGGTTTCAGACAGTATTTTGGCAAATAATCCTATGCTGGGTATGCTTGATTACGAAAAGCAATCTATCGAAGCCCGTATAAAAATGGTAAAAAGGATAGGATATCCTATGGTAGGATTAGGATTAAACTATTCTCTGATCAGCAAATCAAGTACTGCAATGGGAACACCTGAGATGAATGGTAAAGATATGTTGATGCCGATGCTCACAGTTACAATACCAATCTACAGGAAAAAATATGATGCAATGCAAACCGAAGCCGAACTCCTGAAGACAGCTGCATCTCAAAATTATCAGGCTACTTCGAACTCATTACAGATTGAGTATTATCAGGCAATTCAATCGTACCAGGATGCCCAGCGCAGGATAAAACTCTATAATAATCAGTATCAACTGGCTTCTAAATCTCTCGATCTTATACTGAAAAGTTTTTCTGTTTCAGCTTCGGCGCTTATTGATGTTCTGCGAATACGTCAACAGACCCTCGATTATGAGTTAAAACAGGTCGAAGCAGTTGCTGATCTCAACACATCTATTGCCTGGTTAAAAAGATTAATGGCATTTTCACAAGTTCAATAAACCTGAAAAAAATGAAAAAATCTAAAATATTTAAAATATTTACAAATAAATATATAAAGTACAGTCTTTTACTCATAGGTGGTATTTTAATTGGCTGGATATTCTTTCATTCCTCGCGAAAAAGTGAAATAAGTACCAGGCAGCCTGCTGAAATTGTTAAAAACACAATCTGGACTTGTGCAATGCACCCTCAGATACGGATGCCGAAACCTGGCAAATGCCCGATCTGCGGAATGGAATTGATCCCGCTTGCCCAAAGCAGTACTGCCTCATTTGACCCTGCAGCAGTACATTTGAACAAAGAGGCTGCTCAAATGGCTAATGTACTTACTTCAGTAGTAACCAGGCAAAAACCGATAAAAGAAGTGCGCCTTTATGGCAAAGTACAACCTGATGAAAGATTGTTTCAAAGTCAGGTTGCGCATGTTCCAGGACGAATAGAAAGGTTGTCAGTAAACTTTACAGGAGAATCTGTAATTAAAGGTCAGGTACTCGCAGAAATATATTCACCTGAACTCATCACCGCACAACAGGAGTTATTGGAAACAGTCAAAACAAGACAATTGCAACCTGAACTGTACGAAGCTTCAAAAGAAAAACTTCACCAATGGAAACTTACTGATGATCAGATTGCTAGAATTGAAAGTTCAGGAGTTGTCCAGAATAATTTTGAAGTGGTTTCCAATACATCAGGTACTGTGACAGCCCGCAGAGTAAATACTGGAGATCATGTATCTCAGGGAACTGTTTTATTTGATATTGCTGATCTTTCGAAAGTCTGGATTATGTTCGATGCCTATGAAAGTGATCTGCAGTTTTTGCATACAGGTGAAAAACTTTCATTTACCCTTCAGGCTTTACCCGGTAGTGATTTTTCCGGCAATATAATTTTCATTGACCCGGTTATTGATCCTGTTACGAGGGTTGCAAAAGTGAGGGTTGAGACAGGAAATAAATCCGGAATGCTTAAACCTGAAATGTTTGCAACAGGAATTGTCTCTTCGACACTCGCCGAGTACAGTTACAATGTTGTCGTACCAAAATCAGCAGTCTTGTGGACAGGCAAGCGTTCTATCGTCTATGTAAAACAGCAGGGTACTGATGAACCAATATTTAAACTTCGTGAAGTTGAACTTGGCCCAATGCTTGGAGAAAGTTATGTTATCACTGATGGTCTGACTGAAGGTGAAGAGATAGTCACGAGCGGAACTTTCAATATAGATGCAGCCGCACAACTTGGAGGCAAACCAAGTATGATGAATCCTTCTCAGCCAGGAAAAGGTAAATAAGCTACCGGCAATTGTGGTCTTTACAGGAAATGAATTAAGAATCAGCTGATTGAAGTCTCTGGTTCCTTTTCATTTCCGGTTTCGGGCAAAAAAGAGACTATCACTGCTCCAGCCAATGCTATACAGATAAGAACTATAAATCCAACTGTGTAGCTTTTTGTTACGACATTATATAATGCACCTACCATCATCGGGCTAAGTGATTCTGCCAGACCATCTGCTACAAGTATAATACCCATTATTCTTCCCAGAGTTCTTACACCGAAGAGGTCTCCTGCCATAAGCGGAATAATCATGTAATCACCTCCAAGTCCTAACCCGAATAGAACAGCAAAGAAGTAGATCCTTCCCGGAAATTCAGGCAAAAGCAACAGGGGGATAGAAGAACCTACAATTATATAGATAAGTATCATCACATTCTTTCTGGAGAATATGTCGGCAAGCCATCCCATTAATACTCTTCCGGCCAGACTTGAAAACAGAACCAGAGACATAACATGAGCAGCCTGTGATTGAGTGAAATTAAGGTCGCGAAGATATAGTTTAAGATGCTGGTTTGTTCCCCCGACCGCAGCAATAGAACACATACTACCCAATGCGAGTAGATAAAAATTCGGACTTTTCAATATCTCCCTGACCGGTACATAAGTTTCTTTATTGGTTTCTTTCACTGATTCTAATGTCGGATCTTTAAGAAAAAACGACATAGGAAAAGCAATGATAATCACCAGAATACCAACGCCACACAGGGCATAATGCCATCCCATGTTCTTTTCTAATCCAGCAGAAATTAAAGGTACAAGCGCCCCTCCGGTTCCAATTCCAAGGTAAGCTATCCCCATAGCTTTTCCACGGTTCTTATCGAACCATCTTGATATTAAAACCTGACATGGTAAAGGTCCTCCGAAAACATAACCCAGGGCGTTAAAAATAAAGAATATGTAAAACATGACAAGGGAGTGCATAAAACCCAACCCGATCAGAGCAACCCCAGTCATAAGTACTCCTGCCATCATGAGCTTTCGGGGTCCGTAACGATCAATCATCCAACCGGCAATAAAACCAAAAAGAGGTGCTACAACAATTTTACCTAAAGCATTCCCGGAGGTTACAATTGTGCGCGACCATCCAAACTCTTTCGACATAAAGTCATAAAAGAAGGGTACTCCGTAAAGAGCAAATCCAACAATTGCAAGCAATGATAAAAATGCTGTTAGAATAACATATGTTTGAGAGCTCCGCAGTGGGTCTTCCGGATTGAATGCCTGAGGTTCATTGGTCATCTCTGCTTCCCTTTGATTCTGTTAATTATTAAAAGACCTAAAAAGTTTTTCCTGCAAGACGTGTAAGACTGTAATATGCTGCACCAAGAATAGCAGCTCTTGACCCAAGATGTGCTCTTTCGAGCCTCACTTCCGACCTGCAGTTTTCCAGCGAATTGGAAAAGGCGCTTTCCCTGATCATATTTAGATATGACTCATCAGCCTCAGCCATGCCTCCTCCCACAACAATTATTTCAGGAGCAAAAATCGTTATGAGATTTGCCAGCCCAATGCCAATAAGTTTAGCATTCTCCTTAACAACTTTCACTGCAACATGATCATTTTTATAACTTAACTCAAAAATTTCTTTAGCACTTATTTTGCCCTTCCCTTCAGCATCATATAGTCCCGATTCTTCTGAAAATCTTCTTACTAAAGCAGAAGAGGATGCATAATACTCAAGCGATCCATGAATTCCGATGTCGCTTACTCCTCCAGTGTAATTAATTATCATCTGTCCTATCTCACCACCGGCATTATTGACTCCCCGGTAAAGCTTACCATTAATTATTATACCTCCCCCAATCCCGGTTCTGAGTGCAATAAAAATAACATTTCTGAATCCTTTGGCTGCACCGTATTTCTGTTCAGCTATTGTCATAAGATTAGCGTCATTCCCGACAAAAACAGGAAGGCCGGTTTCGTGGTTAAGTATCTTTGACAGAGGTACATTTTTCCAGCCTTCCACACCATGCTCAGGGCCGAGAACAACTCCGTACTGGTGTTCCACAAATCCTTTTGCTGCAATTCCAATACATATAGGATTTATCCCCGAAGCAGCAACTTTCTGCCTTATATTCCGGATTGATTCTCTGAGACTTGAGATGATATATTCTTTATTCTGCTTCATTGACAAAGGGTAAGATTCCTCAGACAGCACATCACCCTCAATATTCAGAACAGCTACCTTCAAAGAATAATGCCCGATATCAACCCCGATTGCTGCTGCATATTTATACATGCTTTGATCTGTTTTGATGATGAAAGACAAAAATAAAAATCTTTAGCCACAATTTATCTGAAAACGAATAAAAGAGTCGGGACAATTTTTATGCTCTATTTTTTTAACTTTGATCTCAAATTCAGGATTAATATGAAAGAAAAGATTGAAAAAATATTTAAGGCAGAGGCAACTGCGATCATGAATATTCCTGTAACTGATAGTTTTGAAAAGGCCATCGGGATGATATATGAACACGTTCATGTCAAAAAAGGAAAACTTGTCACAAGTGGTATGGGTAAAGCCGGGCAGATGGCTCACGATATTGCCACAACCTTTAGTTCGACAGGGACTCCTTCAGTTTTTCTTCATCCGAGTGAAGCACAGCATGGTGACCTGGGAATTATGCAGGAAAACGATATTCTCATGGTAATTTCAAATTCCGGGAAAACTCGCGAAATTGAAGAGCTTTTTTTCCTGAAAAATAATCTCTACCCTGCTATTCCGGTGATACTCATTACCGGGAATCGCGATAGCCCTCTTGGACAAAAAGCTGATTGTGTAATACTTACTGGAAACCCTGAAGAAGTTTGTATTTTGGGCCTTACTCCTACTACATCGACAACAGTGATGACAGTGATTGGTGATGCTCTTGTTGTTTTAATGATGGAGAAGATCGGTTTTAATGCCGAAGGATATGCAAAGAGACATCATGGCGGCTATCTGGGAGCTAAATCCAGAGAGATATCAGAGCAAAAATAGGAATTGAATTAAGAATGAAGAACAACGAATGTTGAATTAAGAAATCAGCCAATTCTAAATTCAAAATTCTGCATTCAATATTCTCTATTCAAAAAAATCATCTGCGTGTTACTCTACAAGTTCATTTACTCCTTCCAGGATATAATGAGGTCTGTAGGGAAACTTATCCGCTGTCTTTAAGGTCGAGATTCCAGAAAGAACAAGAATTGTATCTATTTCTGATTCAATTCCTGCAATTATGTCCGTATCCATCCGGTCACCAATAATAATAGAATCTTCGCGGCTGCATCCCAGTTTTTTAATAGCGCTTCGCATCATTAATGGATTAGGTTTCCCGACATAATAAGCCGAACGGCCGGTTGAAAGTTCTATCGGGGCCATCAATGCACGAGTGGCGGGAATTATACCTCCTTCAACCGGACCAGTAACATCTGAATTTGTTCCGATAAGTTTTGCACCCTTTAAGACAAGGTTTACCGCCTGTTCAATTTTTTCAAAACTATAACTTCTTGTGTCACCTATTACAACATAATCGGGGTTAACATTATTCATCGAATAGCCCACATTGTACAATGCATTTATCAAACCTGCTTCACCAATGATAAATGCAGTGCCTTTTGGTTTCTGACTTGCTAGGAAATTGGCTGTTGCGAGAGCGCTGGTATAAAAAACATCAGGTTCCACATCTATTCCAAGCCTGTTCATCTTTTCCTGAAGTTCTTTCGGCGTACGTTCACTTGAATTTGTAAGGAAGAGAAACTTTTTATTTTCCCGTTTAAGCCATTCAACGAATTCAGGAACACCAGGAAGTAATTTGTTACCATGATAAATTACCCCGTCCATATCGGAGATGAAAGCTTTCTTACTCTTTATTTTTTCTATTATTTCTCTCTTGGTCATTTTCAATTTTAATAAATAATATTCTTCCTTACAGATTATAAATCCTTAATGAATTTATCTTAATTATCATTCTTTATTTCAATCATAATGTTTTCCAAAGATTCCTCAAAAACGTTCGCATTTTCAATCCACCGCAGGATTTTCTCACTTACACCCGGGTATTCTGGCGACCTCATTGTCACAGCTTTGTATGTATAGGTTTTCAACTCCTTTACATTTTCGAGTACCTTTTTGAAATAGACATAAAAGAAAGAGTCAGTAATAAAAAAATACCTTTTCCGGTCAGATGCGAAAGTTTTATAGTCAATTATCTTGTTCTGAAGAAGCCAATTGAGTGAATTACTGATTGAACTTTTACTTGCAACAAAAAACTTGACAAGCTCTTCGAATGTCTTTTCAGGTGGATCACTGATAGTAAAATAGGCAACAATCCTGCCCTGCATCGGAGTCAATCCAAATTTCTCAAAGATTTTGCCGGTTTCCTCTATTGTATCTCTGATCTTCTTGTCTTTAAGTTCCATATATGAAATTCCATTTATTGAACGGCAAAAATAATCAAAAATCAGATCAGTTCTATAACTTTTGAACTAAAAAAACAAAATTGTATTTTCTTTGCAACAACAGATAAAAAGATTAGTTTTGAAATC
>Ga0182017_10002056_pt1 | contig 15425 bp, 13 predicted proteins | sample 712E3DmetaG_FD_120492 | JGI IMG/M metagenome (GOLD analysis project Ga0182017, IMG submission 120492) | Permafrost microbial communities from Stordalen Mire, Sweden - 712E3D metaG | ecosystem: Environmental > Terrestrial > Soil > Wetlands > Permafrost | place: Sweden: Stordalen | collected... | reverse complement strand
TGAGCGTCGTTCTTCTCAAGCTGCGATTCGACCGTCACCCGACCGGGGAACTCCACCCATGAGCCACGAAGGAATCCGCTTCATCAGCGCCGAAGAAGTATTGCGCGACTCCGCGCAGGCCGCGGCCCACCAGGGCGAGGGCCTGCCCGCCGACGCAGTCACGCCGCTCAAGGTGCGCGTCAAAAAGACCGAAGGCAGCGGCGTCGAGATCGACTGGCGCGACGGCCACCAGAGCGCGTGGAACTTCCGCTGGCTGCGCGACGCCTGCCCCTGCGCCACATGCAGCACCGAGCGCGAGACCACGGGCCGCGCACCGGGCGAGCCCAAACCAAAGCCGCAGGACCCGCTCGCCCTCTACCAGGCCCCGCCGCGCCCCGACGAGGTCACGCCCGTCGGCCGCTACGCCCTCAGCTTCAAGTGGAACGATGGCCACCAGTCCGGCATCTACTCCTGGACCTACCTGCGCAGCGTCTGCCAGTGCGCGGTCTGCAACCCGCCGCGCAGTTCCTGAGACTTCGTCGTGCCTGAAACGCCTTTGCTCCAGAGACCTCTTTCTCCCCAGACGCCTTTGCTCCTGAGATAGGCCAGGGCTTTAGCCCTGGCATTCCGGGGCTGCAAAGATACGGGCTTTAGCCCCCGGGACATGCCCTTGACCCGCGCGCCCTAAATCCCCAACAACGCCAGCGCCTCGTCCACCGTGCGCGCCACCAGCACAATCTCGCGCTTCTCCTGGGTCAGCATTCCCTGCTCCACGCACTCGTCCAGAAACGCCAGCAGCGTGTCGTAAAATCCATTCGTGTTCAGCAGCAGCACCGGCTTCGAGTGGATCTTCAGCGTCTGCCACGCCAGCGCCTCGAACATCTCCTCGAAGGTCCCATATCCGCCCGGCAGCGCGATGAACGCATCCGACCGCGCGCCGATCATCGCCTTGCGCGTGTGCATGGTGTCGGTGACATGCAGCTCGGTCAGCCCGCCGTGCGCCACCTCCTGCTCCACCAGCACGGTGGGAATCACTCCCACCACGCGCCCGCCCGCCCCCAGCGCGCCCTCGGCGACCGCATGCATCAGCCCCACCCTGCCCCCGCCATACACCACGCCAATCTTGCGCTCGGCCAGCTTGTGTCCCAGCTCTTCGGCTGCCGCGCAGTACACCGCATCCGCGCCATCGGCGGAGGCGCAGAAGACAGCGACATTTTTGATCGGAGAGACGGCAATCGGAAGAATCATCAGTACCCTAATTATCCTCCACACGCGGCAGCCATGACAGCGTTCCAGAGCGAGATCGCGTCCGCAAAGAGAGAAGAACAGGCAAAGCCGCAAGCGGATAAAATCGAAGCTGGAGCGTCCATCCAGTGTCCCGCCTTCTCGACCACATGAACCCGCAGCAACAGGAAGGCATCCAGGCCGTCGACGGTCCCGTGCTGCTGCTGGCCGGCGCGGGCTCCGGCAAGACGCGCGTCATCACCCACCGCATCGCCTACCTCATCGAGGAGCGCGGCGTCAGCCCCGACTCCATCCTGGCCGTCACCTTCACCAACAAGGCCGCCACCGAGATGTCCGAGCGCGTCGACCGCCTGCTGGGCCACACTTCGCTGGCCAAGCCCCTGCTCTCCACCTTCCACAGCTTCTGCGTGCGCGTGCTGCGCCGCGACATCGAGGCCTTGCGCATCCCCTCCGCCAGCGGCGGCGCGGGCACCGGCCTCACCCGCACCTTCGCCATCTACGACGAGGCCGACCAGTTGGCCGTCGTCAAGGCCGCGCTCAAGCGCCTCGGCCACGACGACAAGCAGTTTAAGCCCAGCGTGGCCCTCGGCCGCATCAGTTGGGCCAAGAGCCACATGATCGATCCGCAGGAATATTTTCTTGCTTCCACCAATCCCCAGGAAGAGAAGATCGCGCACATCTTCGAGATCTACCGCAAGGAGCTCATCAAGGCCAATGCGCTGGACTTCGACGATCTGCTGCTGGAGGCCGTACGCCTGCTCAAGGCCGTCCCCGAGGTGCGCGAGCGAACCAATCGCCGCTACAAATACCTCCTCATCGACGAGTACCAGGACACCAACCGCCCGCAGTACGAGCTGATGAAGCTGCTTGCCGGTCCCGCGCGCAACGTCTGCGTGGTCGGCGACGAGGACCAGTCCATCTATAGCTGGCGCGGCGCCGACATCCGCAACATTCTGGAGTTCGAAAAGGACTTCCCCAACGTCCGCACCATCCGTCTGGAGCAGAACTACCGCTCCACGCAAATCATTCTGGAAGGCGCATCGGCGGTGGTCGCCAACAACACATTGCGCAAGGGCAAGACGCTCTTCACCACGCGCGAGGGCGGCTCGCTGATCGGCTATTACGAGGCCCCCGACGGCGAGAACGAGGCGCTGTTTATCGCCGACCGCATCCAGCAGGTCCTGCGCGCCGCCGACTCCAGCCCCAGCGAAAACGCGCTTCGCTGCGCTGTCCTCTACCGCACCAACGCGCAGTCGCGCCTCTTCGAAGAGGCGCTGCGCCGCTACCAGATCCAGTACCGCATGGTCGGCGGCTTCTCCTTTTACGATCGCGCCGAGGTCAAAAACATTCTCAGCTACCTCAAGCTCGTCCTCAACCCGCACGACTCCATCGCGCTGGGCCGCGTGGTCAATTCGCCACCGCGCGGCATCGGCAAAACCACCATGGAGACGCTGGAGCGCATCGCGCTGACCGCCGGAATCAGCACATGGGACGCCATTCATCGCGCCACGGAAGACGGCCTGCTACCTGCGCGCGCGTTGGCCGCGCTGGGCAAATTCCGCCTCCTCATCGAAGACGCCCGCGCCATGCTCGGCGCAGATTTTGCCGGCAAACTCGCCGCCGACCTCGCTCCCGACGACAACCTCGCTGCGGAATATGTAACTGAAGATGATTCATCAGGACCCGCGTCCAGCCACGCCAAATCGCAATCTGTAACTGAAAACGATCCTGGAGAAGCCACCGACTTCAACCCGGAAGAATTTGCAACCGAATCCGCTACAAATGAAGATGCCGCGCAGGAAGCCGGCTTCAACTCCGTTCTCGACCCCAACCGCATGGACAGCCACGGCGAAGCCCCGGCCGCCAATCGCGAAGCCTTCCGCAGCCCCGGCGACGCCGCAACCCTCCCCGAGCTCATCAAGTTCCTCAACGACCGCAGCGGATACATCCGCGCCTTGGAAGACGAGGCCACGCCCGAGGCCTTCTCGCGCATCGAGAACCTCAAGGAGCTGGCCAACGCCGCGCAGGATGCCGAAGAGCGCGGCGAAACGCTCACCGACTTCCTCGACCACGCCGCGCTGGTCTCCGACACCGACTCCTACAGCTCCGAGGCGCGCGTCACGCTGATGACCCTGCACGCCGCCAAGGGCCTCGAGTTCCCGCTTGTCTTCCTCGCCGGAATGGAAGAGGGCCTCTTTCCCAACTCGCGCACGCTGCTCGATCCCGCCGGCCTGGAAGAGGAGCGCCGCCTCTGCTACGTCGGCATGACCCGCGCCATGGACACGCTCGTCCTCACCCGCGCCCGCTACCGCCGCCGCTACGGCTCGGAGATGCCCGACGCCAGCATCCCATCGCGCTTCCTCGAAGAGGTGCCCGCACGCCTCATCGAAGACCTCGGCAGCCCGGCGGTCCAACCGCAGTTCTCCGGAAATATCTATTCGACGCCCTACCCGCAACGCAATCGCTTCGGTCGCTCCACCAAGAACGCTGACGCCGATGCGCTGGAACGCCTCTACAGCTACGAAGACGAAGACCAGTCGGCCGCGCACCCCCGCGCCGCGGCGATCAAATTCTCCACCACGCGCATCGCTCCCGGCTCGCGTCCCATCGCGCGTCCTGCCTCCACCGGCAACTCCATCGACAACATCGCCAGCTTCTTCGCCGCGCGCGGGCAAAAGGTTCCCAGTGGACAGAACTTCACACGCCCCAAGATTGATCTTCCCGCCCCCACCGGCAAGACCGGCCTGCGCCAGGGCTCGCGCGTCCGCCATCCCAAATACGGCGTGGGCACCGTCTTTCGCCGCGAGGGCGATGGAGACGATGCGAAGATTACAGTACAATTTCAACAGCACGGCGTAAAAAAGCTGGTGGAAAAGTTCGCCCAGTTGGAAGCTCTCTAGCTACATCGTCCAGAGAGTATCGCCTCGAACCTATTTACAGGAAAGCACAGACCACTCATGGCAGACACCACCGGCATCACAGACAAGCTCGAGCGCAAGAAGCTGAAGCGCGCGGCGCGCAAGGCCGCCCCGCCCAAAGGCAAGCGCACCGGCGCGCGCGGCGAGAACAAGTCCAAGGTCAAGAAGGCCGCCCGCGGCAAGACCAAGCGCTAGCGCCACACAACGTCGGGTGCCCCATCCATTCCGCGTTCGTTGCGGAATGGGTGGGAATCGCCATCACGATCTTAGACACAGATCGATCGCATCGCCGCATCATCTCCGAATGCATCTGCTTCGCTGGCTGCACTCTATTCAGGAGTTCGACGCTGCCCAGGCAAATCTTCGCCACCAAGTCCATCGACAAGCTGATCGCCGAATCGGAGCGGCCCGATCGCGCCCTGCGCAAGACGCTCGGCCCGGTCTCGCTCACCGCCCTCGGCATTGGCGCCGTCATCGGCTCGGGCATCTTCACCGTCATCGGCGTCGCCATCGGCGGCAATCCGACCGAGTTGAAGAAATGGGCCGACTCGCCCGTCATCGACCTCATCCTCGGCCTGCTGCACCACACCGGCGGGGCCGTCGCGGGCCGCCCCGGCGCGGGCCCAGCCATCGCGCTCTCGCTGGTGCTGGTGGCCATCGTATGCGCGCTCACCGGCCTCTGCTACGCGGAGCTGGCCAGCATGATTCCCATCGCCGGCTCCGCCTACACCTACACCTACGCCATCATGGGCGAGCTCATCGCGTGGATCATCGGCTGGGACCTCATCCTGGAGTACGCCTTCTCGAATATGAGCGTAAGCGTCGGCTTCGCCGCGCACATCGTCGATCTGATGGACTGGCTCGGCCTGCATCTCTCGCCCAAGTGGCTCTCGCCCGCGTATCTCCCGCTCGGCCTGCAAGACCTCGCCGGCAACACGATCTACGCGCCCGGATGGCACGCCGGCTTCGATATTCCCGCCTTCCTCGTGGTCCTTCTGCTCACCGTCATTCTCGTCCGCGGCATCCGCGAGTCGGCGCGCACCAACAACATCATGGTGCTGATTAAAATCGCCGCCATTCTGCTCTTCGTCTCCTTCGGCGCCAGCTTCATCCATCCCTCGAACTACCACCCCTTCTCGCCCAACGGATGGACCGGCGTGCTGGCCGGCGGCTCCATCATCTTCTTCACCTACATCGGATTCGATTCCGTCTCCACCGCCAGCGAGGAGTGCAAGGACCCGCGCCGCGACGTGCCCATCGGCATTCTTGCCACGCTCATCGTCTGCACCATCCTCTACGTCGGCGTCGCCGTGGTGCTCACCGGAATCGTACCCTGGCGCTCCGTCGCGGGCGACGCCGCGCCCGTGGTCAACGCACTCCGCCGCGTCTCTCTGCTCCCCGGCGGACATCACCTGCACTTCGTCCGCCTCGCCGTGCTGCTGGGCGCGCTGGTTGGAATGGTCTCGTCGATCCTGGTCTTTCAACTCGGCCAGGCACGCGTCTGGTTCTCCATGTCGCGCGACCGCCTACTGCCCGACGTCTTCAGCCGCGTCCATCCGCGCTTCCGCACGCCCGCCTTCGCCACTGTGGTCGCGGGCTTCCTGGTCGCCATCCCCTCCGGCCTCTTCGACGTCGGCACCTTCGCCGAGATGTCCAACATCGGCACCCTCTTCGCCTTCGTCCTTGTCTCCGCCGGCGTCATCGTGCTGCGCTATAAGGACCCCCACCGGCATCGCGGCTTCCGCGTCCCCTTCGGCCCCATCATTCCCATCCTCAGCGTCTTCTTCTGCATTCTTCTGATGGCCGGCCTGCCCGCCAAAACCTGGCTGCGCTTCTTCATCTGGCTCGCCATCGGCCTCGTCATCTACATCACCTACAGCCGCAAGCGCAGCGAGTTCTACAAAGCCCCGCAGCAATAGCCGCGTGCCCCACTCATGCCGTCATTCTGGCGCAGCCAGAATCTCTGAATTTCGTACTTGCTGTTGCTTGTTCTCTTAGCATCGCCATCGATATCCACAGATCACCACAGGGGGAACCTCGTTTGGTACACGATATCCACGAGTATTTGATGAAGTGAGGGTGAACGCCCTTGCCTGTCGCGCGCGGGCACCGCATACTCGCAACAGATGCATGGGAACGGTTCCTGTCGAGACCAACGCGTGACCCGATACAGCCGTCAAGACGTCCTTCGAATCCTGCACCTGCGAGCGCGCCAGTTGACCGCGTGGGAGCACGCGGGACTGATTCCCGCCAACGAAAATTACTCCTTTGAAGACCTGGCCCAGTTGCGCACCCTGCGCGCTCTGCGTGCCACGCGCATCTCCGCCAAGAGCATCCGCGAGTCGGTGGAAGCCATGCGCCGCGCCGCCGGCATGGGCAACCCGTTCACCGAGGCCTCTGCCGTCAGCCACGGAGCGCGGCTCAGCTTCCGCCACAACGGCGCGCTGGTCGATCCCGTCACCCGCCAGCTCGCCTTCGACTTCGAGGCCGGAGCCAGGCGTCAGTTGAGCATCGTCGGCTCGGAGGGCCCCGAGCCCGACCTACAGGAGCTCTTCCAGCGCGCGGTCCATCTCGAAGAGGTCCCCGCCACCATCTCACAGGCCGCCGTACTCTATCGCCAGATCCTTGCCATGCGGCCGGGCTACGCCGCCGCCGCCATCAACCTGGGCACCATCCACTACAACCAGCGCGAGTTCACGCTGGCCGAGCAGCTCTATCGCCGCGCCACCGAGGCCGACCCTGAGTACGCGCTGGCCTTCTTCGATCTGGGCAATGTGCTGGACGAGATGAAGCGCCTCAACGACGCCATCGCCGCCTACCAGCGCGCCATCGCCCTGGTGCCGCAGTACGCCGACGCACACTACAACCTGGCGCTGGCCTACGAACGCCAGGGCCACCGCCGCCGCTCGCTGCGCCACTGGCTCACCTACGTCCGGCTGGACCCCGTCGGCCCATGGGCCAACCACGCCAAGTCGCAGGCCAAGAGCATCCTTAGCAGCGAGCGCCTCTCCATCGTCAGCCGCAGCGGCCGCCTGGTGGCTGCGGGATAGAGCACTCCTCCTGAAACTGTCGTCACACTCTTGAAGGTGTCATTCTGAGCGGAGCGAAGAATCCCCGCATTTGTCTTTCGACTCCGTAATCCCTTGCTGACTCGCTGTTGAGCGTTCAGCATCCGCACTCCTCGTCCGCCCCCGGATTGTGCCAGCTTCCGCCCGGCCCAAGCAGCGCGTCTGCCGCCTTCGGTCCCCAGCTTCCGCGCTTGTAGACGCGCGCCCGATCGTGTTTCTTCAGCACTGGATCGACCACCGTCCACGCTGCCTCCACCGCGTCCTGGCGCGTGAACAGAGCTCCGTTGCCGCGCATGGCATCGCCCAGCAGACGCTCGTAGGGCATCTCCTGACCGGCCAACTCCTCGCACAGGAAGAGCTCCCGCTGCTCTCCCACGAACTCCTTCCCCGGAGTCTTCACCCGCGTCGCCAGCGCGATCGCCGCGTCCGGCGACAGGCGGAAGCGCAGATAATTCGCCCGCCCATGCTTCGGCATCGAGTCCGCGAACAGCCGCTGCGGGGCCGGTTTCAACTCCACCAGAATCTCCGTCGCCGTCGTCGCCATGTATTTGCCCGAGCGCAGAAACCACGGCACGCCCGCCCAGCGCCATGAATCGATAAACAGCCGCAGCGCGCAGAACGTCTCCACGTCAGAGTCGCGCGCCACGTCCTGTTCCTTGCGATAGCCCGCGTACTGTCCGCGCACCAGGTCCTCCGGCTTCAGCGGCAGCATCGCCTCGAAGACCTTCGCCTTCTCCGCCTGCACTGCTCCAAAGTCTCGGGTCGCCGGGGCCTCCATTGCCAGCAACGCCACGATCTGGAACAGGTGGTTCTCAATCACGTCGCGCAGGCAGCCCGCCGTCTCGTAGAACGCGCCGCGCTTCTTCACGCCGAAGTTCTCCGCCATTGTGATCTGCACGCTGGCCACATAGTTGCGGTTCCAGATCGGCTCCAGGAAGGAGTTGGCGAAGCGATAGTAAAGAATGTTCATGATCGCTTCCTTGCCCAGGAAGTGGTCGATGCGGAAGATCGAGTCCTCGGCAAAGACCGCGTGCGCCACGCGGTTCAGCTCGCGGGCCGACGCCAGGTCGCGCCCGAACGGTTTCTCCACAATCACGCGCGCGTCCCGCGCCAGCCCCGCCGTGCCCAGCCCGCGGATCACCGTCTCAAACAGCGACGGAGGAATGGCCAGGTAGTATGCCGGCTTCCGCGCACCATTCAGCGCCTGACGTATCGCCGCAAACGTCGCCGGGTCCTGGTAGTCTCCGCTCACATATTTAATCCGCGACAGCAACGAATCCAGCGCGCGCCGGTCCCCATTGTTCTTCGGCCCTCCGACCACAGCATGATTGATGCTGTCGGCCACGCGCCGCCGCAGCCGCTCCACGCTCCATTTCGGAAACGCCACGCCGATCACCTGCGCCTTCAAGGCCCCGCGCTTCTCCATCTCATACAGCGCCGGAAAGATCTGCTTATGCGCCAGGTCCCCCGTCACTCCGAAGACCACCAGCGCGTCCGAACGCGATCCAGCCATCAACCCCTCTCCTTCTCGTCGCCGGTTTTTTCCAGGTGCCCGCCGAACTGGTAGCGCAGCGCCGACAGCATCTTGTCCGCAAAGTCGTCCGCGCCCCTCGCCCGAATCCGAAACCCACCCCGAAAAATCCGCAACATAGAAACAGTCTGTAACGGCCAGCACATGGAGCGTGAAGCGCCCCCGCGCTTAGTCCACTGGAATTAATTTCGTAAACAGTTCATTAGCGCACATTATCGCTCCAGTTCCTCTGCTAGCTGCATCATAATTAGGAGGAAAGCCCCCATCGAAGTATGGCACTCGAAATCCCAGCTTGGTTAGACAATCAAGAATATATTTTTGGCTGTTCCTTCGCTCAAGTTCTTCAGAGGGGAGGCCAACTGTAGGCTTAGACCTTATTGGCCATTCATACCCAATGCAAATGGCTAAGGGGTAATCCTTTACAGCATCCTCCCACGGCTCGTCTGGTCCAAAAACCGGATAGCACTTTCCAATCTGAAATGGATTGCCCAGCTTTTCAGCGCTCAAGAAGAGCACAACTGGATGCTTTGACGCAAAGATCGCGCGTTTGAACAACATGTTCGGGTGACTACCGACATGCGGACCTCGAAAATGCTTGACCGGGTTGTCCAGGTCCAACCCGGATGCGGTTGCCAACACTAGATGCAACGGGCCATCGTTGATCTCATACGCCTTACAGCCTTTCGGAGGAGCGTTCTTGCGGCCTGAGCTGAGTTGGTTGAAGTCTTTGCGCATGTCCTTCACAGCGTCGCTTTCAGCCGCATAAAAGCGTCGAGGACGCCTGGGAAACGGTTCGAGGAGCTGTCGCCATTTATTCGGAAAGATCGCGCCATAGTGATCTTCCGGGTCAGGAATACCTTCCGGAAAACGGCTCGTATTAATCGAAGTGTGCAGATCAAAATGCATAAGCGACAAAATGTTATTCGTGCGGATGTGCCAGCAAGGCATACCGTCGTCGGCCACGTCGGCCACAGCGCGAACGAACTCATCGGACACGAAAGCCGTAGTCGATCCACTCTCAAAGAATAGATTGAAATAATTGTTCCGCCGGATTCGGCCTTGCATGTTCCACCAAAATGCTTTCGCCATTGCCTCTTTCGACCCGACATCGATTCCGACGCGTTTCCCCACGGTACTGAAGCGACTCAACTGGTCCAACTCGCGTCGGAGGAACGGATTGCTTGCAATATCACGCGCCGTCCGAGCTTCATAACTGTTACTAGGTATCCAACCGGCAGTATCTGGTATTTCGTTTGATGCGAGTAGTTCGTCGATCGCAAGAATAGCGTCCCTTTGCAGTTCGCCAAGGCTTCCCCCAGCGCGAAACTCCTTTACGTATTTGGTGCGCAGTAACTCATTGCGAAGTTTGTCGAGCTTTTTTTTTGTCTCGCGGTCGCGTTCTCGCTTGTCCTTCTCACTCTTGCGCAATTGTGTCAGTGACTTGCTATTGAGGATAAATGGAATAATCGGGCGTTTGCCTTCTGACTGCCGGTATTCCCACTCCGTGAAGCTGATGCCGTCAGTCCCTTCAACAGGGCTCCCGTATCGTGACCCAACCATCATGATATGCGCATCGCACCGTTCCAAATGTTTCGCGATAACCTCTAGGGGCGGGCGGTTGCCGGCAGCCCACAACTCCATGCCGCTAGGAATTTGGCCTCTTTCCAGTATTGCATTGATCACTGCTAGACGGGCAGGACCCAAATCACGTTTTGTGGCGCCTATGAAAATCTCGAGCTTGCGTGGAGGTAGAATACTCATCTGTTGACCCCAACCCTGTGGGTCTCAAAATTGCGCCCGTACAGGGATTTCCACTTTGATTTTGGCTGCAGACCAATATACCACCAGCGCGTCCGAACGCGTTCCAGCCATCAACCCTTCTCCTTCTCGTCGCCGGTTTTTTCCAGATGGCCGCCGAACTGGTAGCGCAGCGCCGACAGCATCTTGTCCGCAAAGTCGTCCGCGCCGCGCGAACTGAACCGCTCATACAGCGCCGCGCTCAGCACCGGCACGGGAACCGCCTCGTCGATCGCCGCGCGGATCGTCCACCGCCCCTCGCCCGAGTCCGACACGCGCCCGGCAAACTTCGCCAGGTCGGGGCTATCGATCAGCGCCTGCGCCGCCAGGTCCAGCAGCCACGACGAGATCACGCTTCCCCGCCGCCACACCTCGGCAACATCCGGCAGGTTCAACTCATACTGATAGAACTCCGGATTGCGCATCGGCGTCGTCTCCGCATCCAGCGCGGTCGCCTGCTTGCCCTCGTTGGCGTGGCGCAGAATATTCAACCCCTCCGCGTACGCGGCCATCATCCCGTACTCGATCCCGTTGTGCACCATCTTCACAAAGTGTCCCGCGCCGCTCGGCCCGCAGTGCAGATAGCCCTGCTCCGCCGTCCCGCTCAGTCGTTTGCGCCCCGGCGTCTGCGCAATCTCCCCCATCCCCGGAGAGAGCGAACGGAAGATCGGGTCCAGCCGCTTGACCACCTCCTTCTCACCGCCGATCATCAGGCAGTATCCGCGGTCCGCGCCCCACACTCCGCCGCTGGTCCCCGTGTCCACATAATGAATGCCCTTCGCCTTCAACTGCGCGGCCCGGCGAATGTCATCGTGATAATACGAGTTCCCGCCATCGATGACGACGTCGTCCGACTCCAGCATCGGCACCAGCTTCGCCAGCGTCGCATCCACCACCCCCGCCGGGACCATCAGCCACACCGTGCGCGGCCTCGCCAGCGTCTTCACAAACTCCGCCAGCGACCCCGTGCCCACCGCGCCCACCTTCACCACCGCCGCCACGGCCTCCGCCGACATGTCGTAGACCACGCATCGGTGCCCCGCCTGCGCCAGCCGCCGCACCATGCTGGCCCCCATCCTGCCCAGCCCAATCATTCCCAGTTCCATGTTGAACCTCCTCAATTCTTTATGGCCGTCATCCTGAGCGGAGCGCGAAATCGGGGTCCCCAGCGAACTTGTTCGCTGGGGTGAAGCAGCGCGAAGTCGAAGGACCCCGATGAACTTCGCCGTCCACAGACGCCCGCCAATTTCTCACACAAATCTCGACTTTGTCTGTTCTCCTTCGCCGATCACACCAACTCGATGTGCCACTATCTCAGATGCTCCAATCCCTCCCCAGGCACCGCCTTACGCACAAATCCTAAATCAGATTGTGGTTGGAAACAGGTTGGGCCCGAACAATTTCGCCCGGGCCCAACCTTTACTGAATCGCTGCGAACGCCTTACGCCAGCGCAGCCTCGCCTGCCGCCTTGGTCTGCGCCACGGTCCAATCCGCCGCGCCCACCTTGAAACGCGCGAAGCGCCGCACCGTGATGTTCTCGCCCAGCTTGGCCACCTTGCCCGCCACTATCTGCGCGATGGTCTGCGTCTGGTCCTTGATGAACGGCTGGTCCAGCAGGCAGAACTCCTCGTAGAACTTGCCCAGCTTGCCCTCCAGGATCTTCTCGATCACGGCCGGCGGCTTGCCGGTGGCCGCGGCCTGCGCGCGATAGATCTCCTTCTCGCGCTCGATGTCCGCCGGCGTCACCTCGTCGCGGCTGACAAAGCGCGGCTCGCTGGCCGCAATGTGCATGGCCACGTCGCGCAGCAGCTCCTGGAAGTCGTCGGTGCGCGCCACAAAGTCCGACTCGCAGTCCAGCTCCAACAGCACGCCGATCTTTCCGCCGGCGTGGATGTACGTCCCCACCGCGCCCTCGTTGGTGGTGCGGCTGGCCTTCTTGGCCGCGGTCGCCATGCCGCGCTTGCGCAGCACCACGAACGCGGCCTCCATCTCGCCCTTCGCCTCCTGCAGCGCCTTCAGGCAGTCGCCCATCGGCGCGCCAGACTTCTCGCGCAGTTCCTTCACCTGCTTCGCATCAATCTTCACATCTGCTCCAGTCGTCATTACTCTCTTCTTCTCCTAATCAACAAATCCGTCAATAAATCCTGCCGCACGTTCAGCGCCTCGCATAGAAAGAGCGTGGAGCGGATAACGCCGGCCTCCACGCTCTCTCTCTTGAGATGATGAAGTCCTATGCGCCGGTCGCGATGTGCACCGGCTCCGTCTCCGCCTCGGGCTCCGTGGCAGCCACCGGGGCCTTGCGAATATTCCCGCCCAGCACCGCTTCCAGATCGACGTTCTCGTCGTCCGCAACGTCGTCGACCGACTCCGCTGCGATGCCCGCCGACTCGTGGACCTCAGCCGCATCGATCTCGCCCTCTTCGCCAACGTACTCCGGCGCCACCTCAACCTGCTCGACGTCCGCAACCTCGCTCTCGAACGCCTTCTCCGAGACCAACTGCGCGCCCTCGGCGGCCGAGTCCGCGATCTTCGACGTGAACAGACGGATCGCCCTCAGAGCGTCGTCGTTGCCCGGAATCACATAGTCCACCAGCGTCGGGTCGCAGTTTGTATCCACCACCGCGACCACCGGAATCCCCAGCTTGCGCGCCTCCGCCACCGCGATGGCCTCGTTGTTGGAGTCCACCACAAACAACGCGTCCGGCAGCCGCTTCATGCTCTTGATGCCCGACAGGTTCACCGACAGGTGCTTGCGCTCGCGCTCCAGCTTGATGACTTCTTTCTTGGTCAGCAGCTCGTAGCGGCCGTCGGTGGACATGTCGTCCAGCTCCTGCAATCGCTTCACCGACTTCTGCACCGTAATCCAATTTGTGAGCAGCCCGCCCAGCCAGCGGCTGTTGATGTACGGCATCCCGCAACGCTTTGCCTCTTCGGCCACCGCGTCCTGCGCCTGCCGCTTGGTGCCGACAAACAACACCAGCTTGCCCGTGCTGGTCAGCTCCGTGATAAACTTCGACGCCTCCTTGAACATCTTCAGCGTCTTCTGCAGGTCGATGATGTAAATCCCGTTGCGCTCGCCGAAGATGTACTCCTTCATCTTCGGGTTCCAGCGCTTCGTCTGGTGCCCAAAGTGGACCCCCGCCTCGAGCAGTTCCTTCATCGTGATATTTGCCAAGTTCGCTCCTTAGTGAAGCCTGCCAGACATTTTCTCTGGACGGCTGGATTTATCCCGCGTACGGGAGATTTGACTCCTTGCCCCGGACTACCTCCGTCCGGGGGTGATGCGAAAGATCGATGCTCGTGATCCGTTCTTCGTTTCAAAAACGGAGAACGCACACCGGAGAACGTACAACGTATTACCGCTTCGAGAACTGGAATCGAGCGCGTGCGCCCTTCTGTCCGTACTTCTTGCGTTCCTTGCCGCGCGAATCGCGAGTCACCAGTCCCTCGGCCTTCAGCGTCTTGCGCAGCTCCGGGTTGAACTCCATCAGGGCGCGCGCGATGCCCAGCTTCACGGCGTCGGCCTGTCCCATCACGCCGCCACCGCGCACCGTGGTGATCACGTCAAAGGTCTCGCCGATGTCGGCGATGCCCAGCGAACGCCGTGCCGCTGCGCGCTGTTGCGGCGTCACAAAGTACACATCGCACTCTTTCTTGTTGACCGTGAATTTGCCGCTGCCGGGACGCAGGAATACGCGCGCAATCGACGACTTGCGCCGTCCCGTTCCGTAGTACTGAACCAAATCCGCCATGTTGCTCCTTAGAACTTGCTGGTTCGGCCTCTGGCCGTGCGCAGGCTCACGCCATGCGCGGAAAACGAATCTCTATGCCTTGCCCTCAATCGCAATCGGCTGCTGTGCCAAGTGCGGATGGTGCGGCCCCTTGTACACCTTCAGCTTGGTCGCCATCTGCCGGCCCATCTTGGACTTGGGCAGCATTCCCTTGATCGACTGCTCCACGATCGCCTCAGGCCGCCGTGCCAGCAGCTTCACAAACGACTCTTCCCGCAGCCCGCCGGGAAATCCCGTGTAGCGGCGATACAGCTTCTTGTCCGCCTTCAGCCCGGTCAGCACTATCTTCTCGCAGTTCACCACGATCACGTGGTCGCCCACATCGATGTACGGCGTATACAGCACGTTGTTCTTGCCAGAGAGGATCGACGCCGCCTGCGTCGAAAGCCGGCCCAGCGTCTTGCCCGCGGCGTCCAACACAAACCACTTGCGCTGGATGTCTTTGCCGCTCGGAATCGTTGTCGTGTTATTCATGATGCTCGCGTTACTCCCTGGTCCTGCCGTCTTCCTTGTTGTCGTGCGCTCTTGTTTTAGAGTGCCCAACCAGTCCGGCGTCGTACGGAAGAAGATGACTGCGTCCTGCGTTGTACTTCCATGCACTCCGCCAACCCTCGCGGCGGAACGCCAATCTCTTTGCTCCAGGCCAAGCGGCATAGCGCGAGGCAGGTTGGAGCCAAACGGCATCCCTGAGCCAAAAAACAGCTCCCTGCGTAAACGCGGAAACGCCTCACCGCCTGGAAGTCGCGCATTGCCTGTGCAAGCATTGCCTGTGGTTGTGTGGGTGCGTTCAGGGCAGCCTTGCGTGCAGGCTGCTCCCGGTCAATCTGCTCCCGGCGAATCCACGATCTGCCCCATCTTGCTGCATCGCCATAACATGCCGCGCCCGATCAAGGACACAACCTACCGATGGCGTGCAGACATAGAGCTGCGCGAGCTTCCAGAATATCCCACCCCGCCACTCCGAGTCAACGAGCACTCTTGTCCAATACAAGATGAGCCTGAAGGCTGGCTTTGATTCCAACACAAGATGAGCCTGAAGGGCCGGTCATGCTGGGATGTGAACATCCGCATGCACGAAGCAGAGAAGTTGAGTTT
>Ga0182017_10002055_pt1 | contig 15425 bp, 7 predicted proteins | sample 712E3DmetaG_FD_120492 | JGI IMG/M metagenome (GOLD analysis project Ga0182017, IMG submission 120492) | Permafrost microbial communities from Stordalen Mire, Sweden - 712E3D metaG | ecosystem: Environmental > Terrestrial > Soil > Wetlands > Permafrost | place: Sweden: Stordalen | collected... | reverse complement strand
TATGACAAAGGGAATTGCATTATTCTTCGTTCTGCTTGTCCTCGCAGCGTCTCAGGCACAAGCACAATCCAAGACAGGCACAACCGTAGGTGCGTTTCTGTCCATCGAACCGAGCGCTCACATTGCCGGAATGGGGAACGCAGGAGTGACAAACTACAGCGAACCTGAAGCGGCGTACTATAATCCGGGCAGCATCGGATTTTTTCACGGGAATTCAGCCGAGTTCACGCACAGCTTGTGGCTTGCCGATATCACTTACGATTACGGAATACTCACATTCGAAGTCGGTGACGCTGGTAATTTGTATGCAACCATGACATCGCTCAATTCAGGGGAGATCGACGTGCGGACAGTTGCGCAACCTCTCGGCACGGGAGAACGATATACTGTTTCGGATGTGGCTGCTGGAGTGGGATTCGCGCGCCAGATTTCGGAGCGGTTTTCCGCCGGCATACAATTGAATTATATTCAGGAGACAATCTGGCATAGCGCCATGGATGCGTATTCCATCAGCGTCGGAACGATCTACAGGATAGCGCCGGACGGATTTCATCTGGGGGCCAGCATCTCCAACTTCGGCACGCGCGGCAAATTCGACGGACGAGATTTGCGTGTGCTCTACGACCAGAACATTGCAACGAACGGAGATAACGGCAATCTTCCCGCACAACTATATACGGACAATTTTCCTTTGCCGGTCATGTTTCGTGTCGGAGTCGGATTGCCGATCAGAGTAGGAGAGGCGGACAAAATCAATATGGCGGTCGACGCGTTTCATCCGAGTGACAACACCGAAAGCATAAGCTTCGGTGCGGAGTATCTCTTTGAGAACACTTTTGCTTTGCGGGCAGGGTACCAGAATCTCTTCCAGCAAGATTCGGAAGTCGGTTTGACCGTCGGCGCAGGCGTCCAGTATGAAATGGTCGGATACAAGTTGAACTTCGATTACGGCTGGGCAGATCACGGAAGGCTCAAAGACACACATCGAATCACCGTCGGGTTATCTTTCTAGTTTACGGCGCATGATTTCCAAGGGATAAAAAGTGAAACTGTTGAAGACATCGTACGGGCATTTTTCAAAGGATGGAAAAGAATTTGTTATCGCGACGCCGCGGACGCCGCGTCCGTGGATCAACGTCATCAGCAACGGCGATTATGGAATCACGGTGTCCCAAACGGGGAGTGGATACAGCTGGCGAACACATGCCCAGCTCAACCGTCTCACACGCTGGGATCAGGACCTCATAAAAGACGAGTGGGGAAAATACATCTATATGCGCGACGAGCGGGGCAATGTCTGGTCAGCGGGTTGGAAGCCCGTATGCGCGGAGCCGGACAAGTATCGATGCAGACATGGTATCGGTTATTCCATTATAGAGTCGAGTAATCACGGCATTGAGACTGAGCTGCTCGTATTCCTGCCTATCGATGAGCCGGTTGAGATTTGGAAACTGACTCTCCGCAATATCTCAAGAAAATCACGGATTCTCGACCTCTTCACTTTTTTTGAGTGGGCCCTTGGCCAGTCTCCCGATTGGCACCGCGAATTTCACAAATCGTTCATCAATACCGATTTTGATCCGAAGACAAATTCCATCTTTGCGACAAAGCGTTTGTGGGAAGTGCCGACAAGCAGGGGACACTGGAACACAGATTGGCCATATGTCGCGTTCCATTCTGTGGATGCCAAGCCGGTTTCCTTCGAGACGGACAAGGAATCATTTCTGGGAATGTACGGGAGCCAGGCGTACCCCGCCGCCCTGCAGGGGAAACGGCTCAAGCAGATGAAGGGGAATTGGATCGATCATATCGGAAGTCTTCAGAACCGCATCACGCTGAGGCCGAATGAAGTAAAGACACTTTGCTACACGCTCGGTTGCGCGGATTCGAAAGAGCAGGCGGCAAAGCTTGCCAGAAAATACCACTCTTTAACAAATATCCAAAAAGCTTTTGATGCGGTCCAGGAGAGATGGACGTCGATCCTGAACACTGTGGGAGTTTCAACGCCGGACGAGCCGATGAATATTATGGAGAACGTCTGGCTAAAATATCAGGCTATCTCCGGGCGGATGTGGGGGAGAACGGCGTACTATCAAACCGGGGGCGCTTATGGTTTTCGTGACCAACTTCAAGACAGCCAACTCTGGCTTGTCATTGATCCTCAGCGCACCAAGGAACAACTGAAGTTGCACGCGAGACATCAGTTCAAGGACGGAACGGTCTATCACTGGTGGCATCCACTCTCCGAGATCGGCTTGAAGAACCAGATCTCCGACAATTTGTTGTGGCTGCCCTTTGTCATGTACGCGTATCTTGAGGAGACGAACGATTTTTCTGTTTTGAACGAACGTGAAGCCTTTGTTGATTTTCCGGAGCCGGCGACGATGTATGATCACTGCGTCCGGGCTATTGATAAAGCGCTGGAGCGGTTTAGCCCGCGAGGACTCCCTCTTATCGGAGCCGGAGACTGGAACGACGGTCTGAGTGCGGTTGGTCTGGAAATGAAAGGCGAATCGGTGTGGCTGGGACATTTCATCCACAGAATCCTTCGTGACTTCTCAACCGTTGCTCAGAACGCGAAGGACATCAACCGGGCCGACAATTACCGGAACCGTGCGGAGAAGTTGAAAAATGCCCTCAATTCTGCGGGATGGGATGGCGGATACTATTTCGGTGCTACGAAAGACTCGGGGGAAAAAATTGGAAGCAGAGAGAACGATGAAGGTTCTGTTTGGCTCAATCCTCAAACATGGGCAATCATCGCCGGGGTTGCAGACGAAGCGCGAGCCCGCCAGGTGATGGATGTGGTTGAGAAAAAGTTGGAGAAGAAAATCGGTCCCTTGCTTCTCACCCCTGCCTACACAAAGAGCGATGCAGAAATAGGCTATCTGACCCGATACAGTCCGGGCGTGCGGGAGAACGGGGGCGTGTACACTCATGCTTCGACATGGGCGGTCATCGCGGAAGCGATGTTGGGAAGGGGAGATGCGGCGTTTCGCATCTATGCGAAGTTGAACCCGATCAACCGCGGCAAAGATCCCAAAACGTACGTCGCCGAGCCATACGTGACCTCCGGAAATATCGAAGGCCCCGATTCAAAATTCTTCGGACGCGGCGGCTGGAGTTGGTACACAGGTTCTGCCACGTGGCTGTTCAAGGTAGGACTGGAATGGATTCTCGGTATTCGTCCGACATTTGAGGGGCTTATCATAGACCCATGCATTCCGAAGAAATGGAGCACATACACAGTGCGGCGAACTTTTCGCGGCGCGCAGTATACGATCGAAGTAAGAAATCCAATGCATGTCAACTGCGATGTTCTGGAGCTCTGGGTTGACGGTGAACGGCATTGCATGACGAAGGGACCCAGGAACAAAGTAGTTCCCCAATTCGATGCAGGGACGAAACATTCAGTTCTTGCGATTCTCGGCAAGGAATAAAAATTTTCCTACAGTGTGAAGAAGAACATGAAAAAATCACTCATGCTTGTTTTCCTCTTTATTGCGGTGGCCGGAGCATCGGCACAGCCGACGACGGATGCCCTTCTGGACACGATCCAGCATGGGGCCTTCAATTTTTTCTGGAACGAGGCAAATCCGGCGAACGGTCTGATCAAGGACCGCAGTGCGCAAGGTGCTCCGTGCAGTATTGCCTCCGTGGGATTCGGGTTGAGCTCAATTTGCATCGGGGTTGACCACGGATGGGTGAGTCGAGTAGCCGCACGCGACAGGGTGCTCACCGCGCTGAATACATTATGGACCTCACCGCAAGGAGACGGGGAAAACGGATACGCCGGCACGTTTGGATTGTTTTATCATATGCTTGATATGAACACGGCAACCCGCACATGGGACAGCGAGCTCTCGACAATCGATACTGGACTCCTTCTGGCCGGAATCATCGATGCCCGTCAGTATTTCAACGGCACCGATTCGCTTGAGACGCGCGTTCGTAACCTTGCCGATTCAATTTACTACCGGATGGATTGGAACCTCATGCGAAACTACAATCCCGGTATTCTCATGGCATGGCAACCGACGACGGGCTTTGCGGGGTACGGTCAATGGGTTGGATATTGCGAAGCCTCCATCATGTACCTTCTGGCTCTCGGTTCGCCGACCCATCCGATCGATTACGACGGCTGGCTGAAGTGGACCAGTGGATACGATTTTGGTACTCAATACGGTCAAACGTATGTTATTTTTCCACCGCTGTTCGGCCACCAGTACTCGCAGTGTTGGATCGACTTCCGGAATATCGCCGACGACTACATGCGTGCCCGCGGGCTGACCTATTTTGAGAATTCGCGACGGGCGACACTGGCACAGCGCGCATATTCTATTGCGAATCCCGGCCGCCATGCCGGATACGGCGATTCTCTCTGGGGAATCACTGCCAGTGACGATCCAGGCGGCTACAACGCACGAGGCGCGCCCCCTGCGCAGAATGATGATGGAACAATTGCACCGACAGCGCCCGTGAGCTCAATCGCTTTCGCCCCCGAAGTCGTCATTCCGGTGATATACAAAATGTGGAATACATATCAAGCGCAACTCTGGACACCCTACGGTTTCCGCGACGCCTTTAATCTTGATCAGAATTGGTGGGATAGCGACGTCATCGGTATCGACGAAGGCCCGATGATCATCATGATCGAGAATTATCGGACTCAGAAGGTCTGGAACAGATTTATGCAGAATGCTGATGTCCAACGCGGTCTACAGAAGGCAGGTTTCACTCCGGTGACCGCCGTTCCTCGGGCGACAGCAATGCCGGGAAAATTTGCTCTGCATCAGAACTATCCAAACCCGTTCAACCCTTCGACGGAGATAAGCTATGATCTACCGATGCGATCGCACGTTGTCGTGAAGATATTCAACATTCTTGGCCAGCAAATAGCATTGCTGGCTAATGAAATTCAGGTTCCAGGAATTCACCGGTACGTTTTCTCCGGCCGCGACTATGATTTGCCGAGTGGGGTGTACATTTATTCTGTCATCGCGGGCGGAGATGTTGGGACGAAAAAAATGGTTCTTCTGAAATGAAGACTCTCTCGAAGAAATTTTTCATTGCGTGGTGTCTTCTGTTTCTGGCGCGCTCTGCCCCGGCCCAGACCCCTCATCGTGTAGACCCGTTTCTCGACACCCTCCAATTTCGCACTATGCAGTGGTTTCTCGATGTCACGCCACGGGGAACCGGACTAACGCCGGATCGGTGGCCCACGCCGTCGCCGTCGAGCATTGCCGCGGTTGGTTTTGCACTGACAATATATCCGATCGCCGTCGAGCGAAAAGTTATCAAGCGGAATGAGGCTGTGGCATTGACGCTGAAAACGCTCCGTCATTTGTGGATATCGCGGCAAGATGCACGAGCCGATGCAGTCTCGGGCTACAAAGGTTTCTTTTATCATTTCATCGATACGAAGACGGGACTGCGCGCGTGGAACTGCGAACTTTCGACGATCGATACGGGCATTCTGATAGCAGGCATTCTTTTTGCCCAATCCTACTTTGATCGGAACAATCCTCAAGAAAAAGAAATACGGGCTATCGCCGATTCTTTGTTCCGGAGGGTTGACTGGCAATGGGCAATGAACGGGCGTGAAGGGATTGTGATGGGATGGACACCTGAAAAAGGATTTCATCCTTGGATATGGCATGGCTACAATGAAGCCATGATCATGTACATTCTTGCTCTTGGCTCTCCCACACATCCAGTTCCGGAGACTGCATGGAATGCCTGGACCAGCACATATTTGTGGTCTGACTATTATGGCCAGGCTCATCTCGCTTTTATGCCCCTATTCGGTCATCAATATTCGCATGCGTGGATTGATTTCCGGGGGATCAAGGATTCATACATGAGGGGAAAGGGTATAGACTACTTTGAGAACTCGCGACGGGCAACATATGTCCACCGGGAGTATGCGCGGAAGAATCCGAATCACTGGATCGGTTATTCCGATTCCGTATGGGGAATGACCGCGTGTGATGGGCCCAAAGATACAACAATGACCGTTGAGGGGCGCGACCGGCTGTTTCGTTCTTACTCTGCTCGCGGCACCGGAGCGGATGAGGAAGTTGATGACGGCACGCTCGCACCCTGCGCAGCGGCCGGGTCCATTCCTTTCGCCCCGGAGATTTGTATCCCTGCGCTCAAGGCGATGAAAAATTCGTACGGTGAGAAACTTTGGACACGCTACGGCTTTGTAGATGCGTTTAACCCTACCTTTTTTACTCCTTCGACTCCCGATGGCTGGTTTGATCACGACTACCTCGGCATCGACCAGGGGCCCATCGTTCTGATGATCGAGAATTTTCGAAACAGCTTTGTTTGGGAAATCATGAAGAAGAATCCCTACATCATCACCGGCTTAAAAAGAGCAGGGTTTACGGGTGGATGGCTGGAGACAAAGAAATAGGTCTTCCCCTCTCTTTTCTTGCTTGACGAACCAAATGTGTTGCGCGCCTCTCGTCATGGTTTCTTCGTCCATGGTGTCAGTCAAATCCTTTTTATGATCTTGAAAAACCTCAGAGACGTACTTTTTGAATGCGGCATCGCGTGAACGTAATGGAAAGAGTCTGTGGAGTGTAGCAGAAACAAGTGGAGAAGGTTTCAGGAACGATGGGGAATTTGATAGATTACCGATTAAGGCCGATTGACTATGAGAAAAGTCTCGTCAGCAAAAGCAGGAAGCCTGCCATTCTTCACGGTTGTTACCCTCATGATGCTCATGGCAGCGTGCGAGTGTCTTCAGGCGCAATCGTCGGGCATCACCACATACTGCAATCCTGTCGACATCAACTATCAGTACAACTTCGAGCAGATCAACGAGAACATTTCATATCGCTCAGGCGCCGATCCTGTCATCGTGAACAACAACAGAGAGTACTATCTTTTCGTGACGAATTCCGGAGGATGGTGGCATTCTAAGGATCTGCTCCATTGGGATTACGTTGTGCCGGACAAGTGGCCGATGGAAGATATCTGCGCGCCAGCGGCGCTTTCGGTTCGTGACACGCTCTATCTATTTCAATCCACGTTCACTCCACGGCCGATCCTGTTTACGACCAAACCTGAGACGGGGCATCTTCAGTTTTTCAACCGTCTGATGCCCGAGATGCCGGACAGCATCAAAGGCCCCTGGGATCCGGATATCTTTTGGGATGGAGAAAAAGATCGATGGTACCTTTATTGGGGCTCCTCAAATCTCTATCCCATTTATGGCATCGAGCTCGACCATAACAACCGATTGGTGTATAGAGGGAAGCCAAAGGAGCTGATCTATCTACATCCCGACAAGCACGGATGGGAAAGATTCGGTCCTGACCATCGCGGGACAATCATTCCCTACGTGGAAGGGGCGTGGATGACCAAGCATGACGGCAAGTACTATCTCCAGTACGCGGCTCCCGGCACAGAGTACAACGTGTACGCGAATGGTACCTATGTTGGAGATGAACCGCTCGGTCCCTTCACCTACGCTCCGTACAATCCCGTTTCATATAAGCCCGGCGGCTTCATGACGGGGGCTGGGCACGGAAACACGTTTCAGGACAACTACGGCAATTACTGGAACACCGGAACGCCCTGGATCGGAGTCAACTGGACCTTCGAACGCCGCATCGCGATGTTCCCGGCAGGATTCGACCCCGACGGACAGATGTTTGCCGATACACGCTTCGGAGATTTTCCGCAGAGATTGCCGACGGCACGCTGGACAAAAAGCGAGGATTTGTTTGCCGGTTGGATGTTGCTCTCCTACAAGAAATCGGTTGTGGCCTCATCCGCTCGCGATACTTTTCCCGCACAAAATATCACTGACGAAAATCCACGGACGTTCTGGGTGGCAGCGACAAACTCGCCCGCTGAATGGCTCGTGATCGACCTTGGACGGGTCTACGACGTCAAGGCTGTGCAGGTTAATTTTGCCGATTACAAATCGAATATTTTCTCCAGTGATTCGGCGGTTTATACGCAATTCACACTTTCGTCCTCCGTTGATGGAAAAGAGTGGAGAACGATCGCGGACCTGACGAAAGAAAAACGGGACCGTTCTAACGCCTACATTGAGTTACCGTCAATAGTAAGAGCACGGTACATTAAATACAACCATCTCTACGCCGCATCGCGCAATTTGGCTATCAGCGATATACGCGTGTTCGGCAATGGCGGGGAAGGACTTCCGAAGACTCCGGCAGGCCTATCCGTCCGGCGGGATGCCGACGAGCGCAACGCATTTGTCCGATGGAAACCGGTTCCCGGCGCAGTAGGGTACAACATTCGCTGGGGGATACGCAAGGATAGGCTCTATCAGACATATCAGGTTTTAGCGGATGCCGACGTGATGCTCGAAATCCGGGCACTCAATGTCGGTCAGGAATATTACTTCGCAATTGAAGCATTCAACGAATCGGGGGTCTCAAGCCTGAGCGAGGTACTCTACCTCAAATAGGTCTGACTTTATATCCACGAACTGAGAACGATGGACAGAGAAATCTTCTCAGCAGATAAGAAATAGTTTCGGATGAAATCGATTGTGCGATCTCGCGCTGACAAGAAGTGAGGCAGATTGCTATTAATACATTTTATTATATTTGGCTCGAAGTTTCTGACGCTGAGACGCATCTCTGCACAGAGATGGTGCATGTGCTTTGCTCAACAAGGTTCACCCAAGTGGAATAGGAGATAACGGGATGAGTTTTACTGCAGCAAAAGGGTATTTTCTGAAAGACGGGAAGCCCTACTTTGTAATTTCTGGAGAAATTCATTACTTCAGGCTCGATCCGCATCTCTGGGAGAAGCACCTCATCTTACTGAAACAAGCAGGGGCTAACTCAACTTCCACATATATTCCTTGGGACTGGCATGAATACGAGGAAGGGAGATTTGATTTTTCGGGAGACACGCACCCTGCCAGAAACATTTTGAAATATTTCGAGCTGTGCAAAAAAGTCGGATTACATTTGATCGTGAAACCGGGTCCATACATTCTTGCCGAATATGAATCGCACGGTCTCCCCCATTGGCTTTTGAATCGATGCGGCAGGAATGCTCACGCACAGGACGAAAACGGGAATGTGATCGCACCTGAGCTGATGTCGTACATGTCGGAGGAATTCCTGCACTATACTTTTCTCTGGTATGATAAAATTATGCCCATCATAGCTGAAAACCAAGAGAGCAGCGGCGGACCGATTACAATGATACAAGTGTGCAACGAGGTGGGCGTGTTCCAATGGTTATCAGGCAAAATAGATTATAATGTGTCGGTTATCAGGTTATACCGGCAGTTTCTGCAAGGGAAATACCCGGTCATTGAAGACATGAATAAAACGTACGGAACCCGATATGCCTCATTTGATGAAGTCATTGCTCCGAAGGGGAAAATCGAAAATAAGCAGGAATACTGTGCGTACTATGACTTTCACCTTTTTTACAGACACTACTACGCATTGTATCTCGACAAGCTCATAAAGAAAATTAGAAGCTTCGACATTACGCTTCAACTTACTCACAATATTCCCGGCTGGATTTACGGCAATGCTGCTGAATTGCCCATGCTTATTAGTACCTATGAAGAGGTCATGAGGACGCGCTCCGATATCGTCTTCGGTTTGGATCACATTCCGGAATTTGTATCTTTTCGAAATGCACACTCGGACCAGGCATGCAACAAGATCCTCGAAGCAATGCAACCTTATGGGCCCGTCTGGGCGGCAGAATTCCAAGCTGGAACAAGGGAGCATAAGGTGAATTGCGACGCGAATGATATGGAGACGTTTTATTATGCATCGCTAGCGCATGGATTGAAAAGCTTCAATTACTATTCGTTCTCTCAGGGGATTAATCCGAAGGGGAAGGGATTCTTCGGGAAGACGTTCTATTTTCAGACACCTCTCACTTTCCAAGCAGCGAAATCACCGTTATATGCGGTGATCAGAAAAATAGACAAGTTCATTAATCGTGAAAAAGATCATTTGTTACTCAGCAAAACCGAAGCGAATATTTGTGTGGGATTCTACAAGCCGTATTTCTATACCGAACTTACCACATCTCAACTGCTCAAAGAGCGGAGACTTCAAGTCGAAAAACTGGGCCTCTCGCTTGATCCCAGGTTTGTTCGTGAAGAGCTTTTCTTTAATGGACTATTGCGTGGCCTGCAAACATTGAATTTTAATTATGATATCCACGATCTGCAAAGCAGTGGCACTGAAGTACTGCTGAAATATAAACAACTTTGGGTTGTGACAACTGAATTCATGGACAGCGATACCCAGAGCCTCCTTGTTCAGTATGTGAAGAAGGGGGGACATCTTGTGATCTACCCTGCGATACCAACGTTTGATACGTATCTTAATCCGTGTACGATCCTCAAGGATGAGCTGGATATTCCGTTTACGAAGTCGACAAGTTCTAACAAGATTGATGCGTTTGATATTGAAGACGTTTTTACTTTATTGAAGGAAAAGCAGATTTTTCGGATGGATGATGGAGAGGCCGTTTCGAAGACGAAGACAGGGGAGGTGTGCGGTCTACGGAAGAAAGTTGACAAAGGTGTGGTCACAGCGCTTGGATATGCATTCGGGTACACAACCGACGAGCATCTACAAGTGTATGAGAAAATTGTCACTTTTGAAAAAATCAAGAGACAAGCAAAAGTGTCTGATCCTGAGATTCAATTTGTCATTCGCAAAGGGAAGAAGTATTCTTACTTATTTTTGCTGAACTACCACAACGGGAAGAAAACATTTACAGTCGATTCGAAGAAGTTTACACTACACCCTTTTTCATGTAAGATCATCAAGAAGAAATGACAATGGTAGTTAAATCATTTTGCGCGCCGGCCTGATCCGGTTGCACAACGCTACTTACTTACTCATGTTACGCAAAAGGCCAATATTATTGCCACTCCGAAGGATGCCTTTGGCAAAAGTCACCAAAAAAAATAACCTTTTTTATTAAAGAACACTACAAGATGAAGCTTTCCTTAAAAAGTCTTTGTGTCTTTGTGCCTTGTGCCAACGGCATCCCGTTGGGAGTGGCAAGGCTTCTAAGGTCTGCGTAACATCAGTTACTTAATCTCATTGCGCCATGAAATCATTCTGGACACTCGCCCTTACGGGCATGCTCTTCAGCACAATTGCTTTCTCTCAGAATCCGGTCACGGAGGCGAAAATCGATTCCCTCCTGAAACTTATGACCCTGGAGGAAAAACTCGGACAACTGAATCAGGTGATCGGCACGCGCCGTCCCGGCAGTGAGGAACAGATCAGCGAGGAACAAGCGAACTTGCTCCATGGAGGGAGGATCGGGTCGTTCCTTGGAATCATCGGTGCGAAAGAGACAGAGAAGATTCAGCGTATTGCCGTTGAGAAGTCACGGCTCCACATCCCTTTGTTGTTTGGCCTCGATGTGATCCATGGATTCAGGACAGTCTTTCCGATCCCCCTCGCGGAAGCCTGCACATGGAATCCCTTCCTCATTGAACAGGAAGCACACGCGGCCGCTTCTGAGGCGTCTGCTGCTGGAATTCAATGGACCTTCGCACCGATGGTGGATATTGCCCGGGATCCTCGATGGGGCAGGATTGCAGAGGGAGCGGGGGAAGATCCCTTCCTCGGTTCTGCGATGTCTGCTGCACGCGTCAGAGGATTTCAGGGAAAAGATGTGCGCGATCAAGGGACGCTCCTCGCGTGTGCGAAACACTTTGCCGGGTACGGTGCCGCCGAGGCGGGGAGGGATTACAACACCGCCGAGATCTCGGAAAGGACATTGCGGGAGATTTATCTGCCGCCGTTCAAAGCCGCTGTTGATGCGGGAGCGTGGACTCTCATGAGTGCTTTTGACGACATCGCAGGGATTCCAAGTTCGGCTCATCGCTGGTTGCTCACCGACGTGTTGCGCGGAGAATGGGGCTTCAAAGGATTTGTGGTGAGCGATTGGGACGCGATTGGGGAATTGCAGAATCACAGAGTGGCAGGCTCGCGCTCGGAGGCCGGCGTCCTTGCCCTTAATGCCGGAGTTGACATGGATATGGTGAGCGGAATTTATCAAAATGAAATGGCCGACGCCGTCCGTTCAAAACAGCTTTCGGAAGATATCGTCAACCTGTCGGTTCGCCGTGTCTTGAGGGCGAAATTTGCCTACGGGTTGTTCGAAAACCCATATCGCAATTGCGACACGCTGAGAGAAAAAAAGGAGATGTTGAAACCGGAACATGTCGCGCTCGCCCGGACGATCGCACAACAGTCAATTGTGTTGCTGAAAAATGAGAAGGGAGTTCTTCCCCTCGACAAGTCAGTCGAGACCGTTGCTTTGATCGGACCTCTTGCCGATAACAAAATAGATCCGCTGGGTCCCTGGGATGCCGTCGGGAACCCGGCGGATGTTGTTACAGTGCTCGAAGGAGTTCAGCAGGCCGTTTCTCCTCAGACAAAAATTCTCTACGCAAAGGGATGTGAAATAACCGGCGACTCTACCGATTTTGTGCCAGCTCTGCGCATCGCACGGCAGTCTGATGTGATCGTGGCCGTTCTTGGAGAGGAGCGGGACATGACCGGGGAAGCATCCAGCCGTTCAAACCTCGATCTGCCGGGGAAACAAAACGAGTTGCTCAAGGCACTTCGTGGAACAGGAAAGCCCATCGTTCTTGTCCTTATGAATGGGCGGCCGCTCATCCTGACTTCGGTTTCGGAAAATGCCGATGCGATTGTTGAGGCATGGTTTCTTGGGATCGAGTCGGGTAACGCACTTGCAGATATTTTGTTCGGAGCCGTGAGTCCGAGCGGTAAATTGCCGGTGAGTTTTCCCCGCAGCACCGGCCAGATCCCGCTGTACTACAATCACAGAAGCACCGGACGTCCAGTCGTGGATTCCGATCGCTACACATCTCGGTATCTTGATATTCCGAACACACCGCTCTATGCATTTGGGTACGGCCTCTCTTACGTCAGCTTCAAATATGATAACCTCCGCCTCTCCTCAGCGTCCATCGCTATGAACCAAAGCGTTAAAGCGACCGTCGATGTGACAAATACCGGCAAACGCGTAGCGGATGAAATTGTCCAACTCTACATCGAGGATGAAGTGGCGAGCATTGCGCGTCCGGTCGAAGAGTTGAAGGGATTCAGGAGAGTCACGCTGCACCCCGGGGAGAAGCAATCCGTCGAGTTTGTGATTACGCCCGACGACCTTTCATTCTATGATCGGTCGATGCAAAAAATTGTTGAGCCGGGGGGATTCAAAGTATTTGTCGGCGGAAACTCCGTCGATGTTCTGGAGACAAGGTTCGTGGTTCAGTAAAATGACGCGCGCAGTGAAACAGTACCTCTGCCTCTTCGCAGTTTTTTTTCTTGCGAGCCTGTCCGGCGTGAGTTGTCGCGGCTCGTCCGATAATTCGGAGACGATCAAGTTCTGGGCGATGGGAAATGAAGGTGAAATGGTGCGCGAACTCATCCCCGAATTCGAGCGGCTCAATCCGAAAATCCATGTTGTTGTCCAGCAGATTCCGTGGACCGCAGCGCACGAGAAACTGCTCACTGCTTTTGCAGGGGAATCGACTCCCGACGTCTGTCAACTTGGGAATACCTGGCTCCCCGAGTTCTCGATCCTCCATGCTATCGAGCCGCTTGATCGATTCGCCGCACATTCCCCCAACATCCGCCTCGATGATTTTTTTGAAGGTGTGTTTAAGACAAATATCATTGATTCTGCGTTGGTCGGGATACCATGGTATGTCGACACGCGGGTCATCTTTTATCGCCGGGACCTTCTACAGGAAGCCGGGTACACCGCACCTCCTGCAACGTGGGATGGAGTGTTGAAGCTGTGTGATCTCATGCAGCGTAATGCGAGAGCGAAGCATATCACACGATATCCTTTCTTTCTGCCGACAGGTGAATGGGTTCCGGCCATTATTCTCGGTATGCAATCGGGGGGGAACTTTTTGCGGGACGGAAATACGCGAGGCAACTTCAGCGGCCCGCAATTCCACAGAGCCTTCGATCTTCTCGCGCAATTCTATCACAAAGAATATTCTCCGTCGGGCATGCAGCTGATCACCAACTTGTACAATTCTTTCTCCGATGGACTGATAACAATGTACATCACCGGCCCATGGAATATCGGCGAATTCACCCGGAGAATTCCCCCAAACCTCCAGAGCCAGTGGATGACCGCGCCGTTGCCTTCAATGGATTCGACCTCTCCCGGCATCTCGCTTCCCCTCGGAACGAGCCTTTCCTTGTTCCGGCGGAGCAATCACAAGGAAGCAGGATGGAAGCTTATTGAATTCCTGACGTCGCGCGATCAGTCTGTCGCCTTTTACAAGATTACCGGGAACCTTCCTCCGAGAAAATCAGCCTGGAACGATTCGTCACTTTCTCAAAACAAGTACATCCAGGCGTTTTACAAGCAGCTGCAGCGTGTTGATCCACTCCCGCAAGTGGCAGAATGGGAGCAGATTGTCATCAAGCTCCAATTGTACGTGGAGTATGTTGCTACACAAACAATGACTGTCGACGAAGCGCTTCACAAATTTGACGGCGACGTCGACCAGATGTTGGAGAAGCGTCGATGGCTTGTAGAAAAGAATAAACACCAATGAGCGCACGGGTCAGAAAAGTTCGTCATGACAATCATACCGCTGCGGCGTGGCTTTTTCTCGCCCCCGCAATGACGGCGATCGCCGTTTTCTTCGTCGTTCCTGTTCTCAGCGCCTTCATCATGAGTCTCACAGATTTTGATGTCTACGCACTCGGCGATCTGAGCGTCGTACGGTTCATGGGATTCCATAACTATGTCCGCATTCTTGAAACGCCACTCTTCTGGACTGCGTTGAAAAATACTTTCTATTTCGTCCTCGTCGGTGGCCCTCTGTCAGTTGCGGCGTCTCTTGGCGCGGCGCTTATGGTAAATTCAAAGCTTGCCAGGTTTAAGTCATTTTTCCGGACAGTCTATTTTCTCCCCGTCGTCACCAGCCTCGTTGCCGTTGCTGTTGTGTGGCGCTATCTTTATCACCCTGCGCACGGACTGTTGAACCTCTTTCTCTCATGGTTCGGCGTTGCGCCGATAGACTGGCTCGGCAACCCGGCTATCGCAATGCCTGCGATCATCATCCTCGCGGTATGGAAGAATTTCGGCTACAATATGCTTATCTTCATCGCCGGCCTCCAGAACATTCCCGACGACTTGTACGAAGCAGCGCGCATCGACGGCGCCGGGGCATGGAGACAGTTCGTCGACATTACGATACCGATGCTGGCTCCGACGACGGTTTTTGTCGTGATGATTACGATTATCGGATACTTCCAGCTCTTTGCGGAACCGTACGTCATGACGGAGGGAGGACCGATGAACGCAACGACGAGTATTGTCTTGATGATGTATGAACAGGGATTCAGGTGGTGGAATATGGGTTTCGC
>Ga0182017_10002054_pt1 | contig 15427 bp, 9 predicted proteins | sample 712E3DmetaG_FD_120492 | JGI IMG/M metagenome (GOLD analysis project Ga0182017, IMG submission 120492) | Permafrost microbial communities from Stordalen Mire, Sweden - 712E3D metaG | ecosystem: Environmental > Terrestrial > Soil > Wetlands > Permafrost | place: Sweden: Stordalen | collected... | reverse complement strand
GCCATCTTGCCGCGCATGGTTTGCTGGGGCGTGTATTCCGAGTGCGCCCAAACAAAAGGCGTGTCGAAGTAGCCTTCGCCGATGGGCCAGGTGTTCTTGAAGTCGGCCGGGTACGAGCCCGCGTACAACGCAGACGGCTTGGACATGATCATGGTGCTCCAGTCGTCCAGGTTCAAGTACGGCGTCTGGCCGGGGGCTACCCCGGGCAGGTTGTCGGCGGATCCCCATGTGTACATGTAATTCACACTGCGTTTTGCAGCCAGCCCTGTGTACGCGGTGCCCATTTCAATCATGTTGAGCGGATTGCGGCCCAGGCTCCAGTCGGCCTCGAGCGCGAGGGCCTTGTGAAAGAGCGCCTTGTCCGTCGCATCAGTCGTCACTGCGTGGGCGATGAGCGTGTGGTGCACGTTCTGGATGGTGCGGAAGTACATCTCAGTCTCGTCGGTTGCACGTCGCGAGGGCCGCTTGTCGATGTTGCCCGTTTCCTTGGATTTCGCCTGCGCGATGACCGACGCCTTCATGTTGTTCCACAGGGTCTGGAAGTGGATTGGCTGCGGCGTCATCAGATAGCCGGCGGTGCCCCAGATCTGGCTGGTGGTCCCATTCAGAATCGCCGAATTGGCGGTGGTGCACAGGCTCTCGGTCTGGATCACGGCTTCGTACTGCTGATCGCCGGTGATGTTGTAGAGGAAAGCGGCTGCCATCATCTTGAGGTCGCGCCCTCTGCCTGCGGCGGCGATCGTCTGGTCGAGCATGGGGTCGGCATAGGCGCTGGCAACGCCCCAGGCTTCCACCGCAGACGCCTTGTACTGATCGGACAGGGTGGTGTTGCCGGCAATGCGGAAAGCATCTGCCAGCATGGCGGTATTGGCGGCGTTGGCCCACGCCGAAATGGCGGCGGGGCCAGCCTGAAAGAGCTCATTGTTTGTGTTGGGATTGGTGACGCCGCTGCCGTACCCAGTGCCGTCGCGCAGACGCAGCCAGTAGTCCACCTCGTAGCGAGCCTCGTCGAGAATGTCGGGGATGCCATTGCCGCTCTCGGCGATGCCGGTGTCGTCGTCGGCCAGCGCGCCCTTGGTCAGGATGTAGGGCAGAAGCATGTCGTAGATGATTGGGACATGTCCGATGTGGCGATCCGAATCAGCCGCATCGGCGTGCCCACCCGTGGCATTCGGGTTGGTCGGGTTGCCGGCCGGGCGGAAGGCGGCCCAGGAGTTGGGCGCATCCCACGGATCGCCACCGCCGGCAAACGTGCTGAACTGTGGGTTCCAGATGTTCATCGTGGTCAGATACACTGTCGTGTTCGCAGGGCTGGTGCCCGGGATGTAGAGCGGCGTCCTCGGTGCAGGCGTCAGCTTGGCGTCGTTGTTCTGTCCCATGCGCATATAGAAGAAGCCGCGCACCGCGACCCGGAAGGGATCGGCGTAGATCCCAGGCGCGATCTGGAAATCTTGGCTTGCCCCGACCCCGTCGACGACCAGACGGTAGGTTCCGGGCGTGGTGATGGTCGAAAGGTCCGCCGTCCATACGCTCGAGCGAAAGATGTTGTAGCCGCCCACATCTGCACCGCTCGGCTTCCAGAAGGCCACCGTTCCGACCTGTGTCGACTGTTTGTTCGTGACATCGTAGACATAGACCTTGTTGCCCACGAAGGAGGTGTAGTCGCGTGCCCCGCCGTCGCCCATCCAGTGATAGAGGTCGGCGGACTTGTGGGCCGCCTCCGGCGTGTAGCCGACCAGGTTGACGTGGACTGCCTCGGAGGGGGTTGAGTACACGTCGAAGGTGAACGGCATCGAAGTCTTGTCGAGGTTCGTCGCGGCGGCGATTCCGAGCGTGTACGCGCTGCCCTGCTGAAGCGAGGTTGGCAGCTTGAGGTAGATGGAGTGCTGGTAGGTGTACTCGTACGAGTAGTCACTGCTCACCCAAGCGCCCTGAGACTGTCCGCTCATCTTGGTTTTGCGTGAGACCGCGGTGGGGTTCTTGCCCGCGCCAGCGTAGCCAGCGTCGGCACTCGACGTCACCGTCCAGCTGGTCACCAGCGTCGCAGCCGTGGTGCTCAGCTCGGGCGTGTAGCGCGTGACCTTCTCCGGCTCGTGTGCCACCTCTCCGTCGAGCACCTGCACCACCAGGTAGTCCCGGTCAAGAACCGCCACGCTGACCAGCTTGGCCGCATGGGCGAGCGTGGGCGTGGAACCAATCAAAGCGATTGCAAAGAATAGGGTCCGAGGTCGGAGCGTCATGCGTGTCTCCTTGCGCTACCTTGGGGCTGCCTGCGCCTCTAGAGTAAGCTCACTAGGCGAGAAAGAGAAGGCTACTCATCCGTCATGCGCCGTGAGTTCTTGAACTCCTTCCGCAAGTCGGTGTGCCGTTTTCTTGTCGACGGCGCCTTGAAACGGGTTTTCGTGAGTGAGGCTTTCCACCCGTCGGAGAAATCGTTCATCGCTGGTTCGCGGCTGCGCGAGACCGCATCCTGCGCTGGTTTCCTCGCCCGATCGTGCGGCAAGCCCGGAGATCTCACAGCGATCGGGATGTTGGATCTTCGCGCCGCCAAATTCCTTAGCGATCGCGAATGGTTTGCGTGCGGGCGAGACGCTCCGGCGTATCTCGCGGAAAGTTTGCCGATCCTCTCGCGAAGAAAACTGCCCTGATTTTCGGCATTTTCGCAACGCCCGCTTTTTGACTTGTCGGTGAGATGCCCGATTGATAGTTAGGTCACCCGCCATCGGGTCGTCTCGCCGAATTTCACGTGAGAGGGCGCCTTGGGAGCGGCCAACGTGTACCTGTTGATAGACAGGTGGACGCGGCCTTCAACTTGCTGACATCGTTTGGGTTTCTCTACTGACCTTGCTGTGGATAAGATGATGATAGAGATCTGGGGTGAAGCTGTCCGTTCGATCGAAGGAAGGGTCAAGCCGCAAAACCGCGACCAGTGGTTGCGCCCCATAGAATGTCTGGGTATCAGCGAGGGTCGCATCCACTTGCGGGCACCCAACCGCTTTCACAAGGAATGGTTCGAAGATAACTTCCTTCCGGCCATCCTGGAGAATCTCCGGGAGCGCGCGCAGAGAACGTTCGCCGTGGAGTTCCAAGTTGCGGAGGAGGCGCCGATGCTGGCCACGTCACAGGATGTCGCGAGCGAGTCAGTGGGGGAATCTCCGCCTTGGCGTCCAACGCCAGGCGGCCTAGACGGCCGATACACATTCGAAACATTCGTGGTCGGCGCGAGAAACCAGTTTGGTCATGCGGCGGCGCGCATGGTGGCGAGTTCTCCGGGTTCGAAATACAACCCCTTGTTTTTCTATGGGGGCGTTGGGCTGGGGAAGACGCATCTCCTGCACGCCATCGGGCACGAGATTCACCGCCAGCACCCGGACTGGAGGATCACGGTGGTGACCTGCGAGCAGTTCGTCACCCACTTCATCCGGTCGATGATGAACCAACGCCGACAGCCGAGCAGCGTCAGCCTCATGGAGGAGTTTCGCTCGTGCTACCGCGAGACGCCGGATGTTCTCTTGGTCGACGACATCCAGTTTCTCTCCAACAAAGACAGCTCGCAGGATGAGTTCTTTCACACCTTCAACGCCCTCCATCTGGCGCAGAAGCAAATCGTCCTCACCTGCGACAAGCTGCCCGCCGAGTTGCCGGGCGTCGAGGAGCGGCTGCGGAGCCGGTTCGCTTGGGGCCTGATAGCGGAGATCGGCCATCCCGATTTGGAAACGCGGGTTGCCATTGTCAAGCGCAAGGCCGAGATCGAGAAAATGGTCCTGAGCGATGAGGTGGCTTTGGCCATTGCCACAGCGATTCGTTCGAACGTTCGCGAGTTGGAAGGTGCGATGCTGCAACTGTCAGCACGATCTTCGATCACGGGCCGCAGCATCGACAAGGAGTTTGCAGAGGAGGTTCTGAAGGACCAGGTGAGCGCGACCCCACAGGGCTTCAGTATCGAGGCCATCCAGCGCGAGGTGGCGACCTACTTCGACATCAAGTTGCACGATCTGAGAGGGCCCAAGCGCATCCAGTCCGTGACCCGGCCCCGCATGATAGCCATGTACCTAGCGCGCAAGCTCACAGGATCGAGTTTTCCGGAGATTGGTAGCCAGTTTGACGGCAAGGATCATTCTACCGTAATCAGTGCGGTCAAGAAGATCGACGGCCTACTCGCTCAAGACGCCAATCTGCGCAGCGTGGTCACCATGCTTGAGAGCCGTTTGCGCCAGCGCTGACGTCCGCATCAGGAACGGTTGTCAGATCCTGAAGACCCGCCACCAGCGAGCGCTGCCATCGCGCAGAGTGCGACCACGGCCCTGGTCGAGGCACGATGGCTGCGGCTTGGAGGCGGGGAGGGCGGAAGGTGCGCGGTGCTGGCCGGGTACCTGGTGAAACTGCCCCCGGACGACTTTGCTGATAGTCTTGCATGTATGATCTGCGAGTGCCGATGGTCAGCAATCGCTGTGGCGTTGTCGTTCACCGGGCTGGCTTGCTTCCGGACGCCGATGGGGGAACAGCAGGCGTCAGGGTCGGATGGCGGAATCGTTAGGTTTGGCGGAATGGCGGTCGGGACGCAGAATTTCGGTGGCAGCTCCCGCGGTGGAGCAGGTGGGGCAAGTGGATCCGGCGGAACCGGCACGGGCGGCTACACGAGTTCCGCGTGCACCTGGGGCTTCTCGGCCCCCGCAACCTATGCCGCGGACGAATTTCCCGTGGCCATCGCGATCGCCGACTTCGACAACGACGGGCACCCCGATCTCGCGGTGAGCAACTACACCGGCTACCCGCCAGGGCCCACGCTGAACTTGCTCCACAACGACGGCGACGGCACCTTCTCGTCGTGGACCTCCTATCTCAGCGATGTCTCCCTCAACCTCGTAGTTGGCCCCTTTGTGAGCCAGCAGTCCAATGACGTCGTCGCCGGCTGCAGACTCTTCCCGGGCGTGGGTGACGGGACGTTCGCGAGCCCCCTCAACTACAGTCAGACCCATGACTGCGGGATTCAACTTCCGACCAATAACCTGGTCGCGGCCGACTTTGACGGCGACGGGCGCTTGGATTTCGCGTGGGCGATCTACGACCTGGTCGCCGTCTATCTGAATCGCGGCGCGGGCCAGTTCTTCGAGGTCGACACTTCCACGTACGTCGAGTCGCTCGCGACGGCCGACCTCGATCGCGACGGACGCCCCGACTTGGTCGCGGTGAGCTGGGGGTATGGCAATCCGAGTTACCTCAAGATTCTTCGCAACACCGGCGACGGCAACTTCAGCCAACAGTACATCGACGAAGGCTATGACAACCTCTCGGACGTGGCTCTGGGCGATCTCAACGGCGACGGCGCGCCCGACATCGTCGTCTCGCACCTCGCGTATCCCGGCGCGCTGGAAGTGCGGCTCAATCAGGGCGACGCCACCTTCGGCGCTTCCACGACGTACCCGGGCAATCTGTTTGAGGTTCGCTCGACAGCCATCGGGGACCTCAACGGCGACGGCGCCAACGACCTCGTGTTCGCGAACTACGGCGAGCATTCGCTCGCGGTGTTCTTCAACCAAGGCGACGGGACCTTCGGACCGCAAGTCGACTGGAGTCTAGCGACGGAAGCCTGGTCGGTAGCGCTCGGCGATCTCAATTCCGACGGGCACCTGGACGTCGCGGTGGCGGGTTCATCCACGTCGGGCGTCAACTCGGTGACCGTCTTCTTGTCCGAGTGCAAATGAGACAGCGTTCGCGGACCACGACGCCGGTTGAGGCACGATGGGCTCGGCTTGGCGGTGAAACTGCTATCTGACCACTTTGCTGATAGTCTTGCATGTATGATCTGTGAGTACCGCTGGCTAGCAATCGGTGTGGCGCTATCGTTCACCGGGCTGGCTTGCTTCCGGACGCCGATGGACGAATCGCAGCGGGTGACGATGAACGGCATGGGTGGAGGCGGCACAACCAGCACCCTCGGAGCTACAACCAGTTCCCCTGGTGGCGCGACCAGTGCCGGCGGGACAAGAGCGAGCGGCGGTCTGACGAGTGCCGGTGGAACCACGACAGCAGGCGGGACAAGAGCGAGCGGCGGGACGACAAGTGCCGGTGGGACCACGACAGCAGGCGGGACAAGAGCGAGCGGTGGGACGACGAGCGCCGGTGGAATCACGACAGCAGGAGGGACAAGAGCGAGCGGTGGGACGACGAGTGCCGGTGGAACCACGACAGCAGGCGGGACAAGAGCGAGCGGCGGTCTGACGAGTGCCGGTGGAACCACGACAGCCGGCGGGACAAGAGCGAGCGGCGGTCTGACGAGTGCCGGTGGGACCACGACAGCAGGCGGGACGACGGCAAGTGGTGGCAGCAGCGGGCGCGGCGATGCCAGCAGCAGTGGCGGCGCTGCCAAGGACGGCGGGACGCCACCAAGCTGTGATGGTCTGGACGCGACCTGCGGGTCCGGCGCAGGCGGTGTGGTCGGCACGGGAGGGGTGCCTGCTCAGGGCGGTAGCCTTGCAGACGCAGGCTCGCTCGGTGGAACCGGCGCAGGCGGCACAGCGGGCTCCGGAGGGGGAAGTGTTGCGGGCGGCAGCTCGGGAACCGGGGGTAGCAGCGGCATGACCTGCAATATCGTCGAATTCGCACTCCCGACCGCGAGCGCCTGGCCCTCTGACATCACAACCGGGCCCGACGGCAACCTTTGGTTCAGCGAAGGTGGCGATGGCAAGATCGGGCGTATCACTCCAACCGGTGAGATTACCGAATTCCCGGTATCCAGTTACGGGGTCTGGAACATCACGGCCGGGCCCGACGGCAACCTTTGGTTTGAATGCGACGGCGACCGTATTTGTCGTTTCACCCTGACTGGGACTATCACCGAGTTTCCACTCCCGAGGGGGGACGTCATGGTCTATGGCATTGTGGCCGGGCCCGACGGCAACCTCTGGTTCACCGAATCCAGCACCAAAGGCTCGATCGGCCGCATCACCACCAGTGGCACGGTCACCGAATTCCCGATTCCATCGGCGTATGGCTCTCCTTTTCGTATCGCGGCCGGGCCTGACGGCAACCTTTGGTTCACAGAAAACAGCGGCAACCGGATCGGCCGTATCACCACCAGCGGCACGGTCACCGAATTCCCACTTCTCACCTCGAACAACGCGGTCTATGGCATCGCGGCCGGGCCCGACGGCAACCTCTGGTTCACCGAAGCCAGCGCCGAGGGCAAGATTGGCCGTATCACCCCCACGGGTACCATCACCGAATTCCAGTTTTCAACCGCGGACCGTTGTCCCTTGGGCATCACGGCTGGGCCCGACGGCAACCTGTGGTTTGCGGACGACGGCAGCACAATCCAAAAGATCGGCCGTATCACCCCCGCGGGCACCATCACCGAATGCGATCTTGCGACCGCGAACAGCTATCCGGTTGGCATCACCTCAGGGCCAGACGGCAACATTTGGTTTACCGAAGCCTCTGCCAACAAGATCGGCCGCATCACTCCATGACCGAATAGTGTAACCGGTGCTGTGACGATGGCCTCCGAGCGCTTTTCCAGTCACTTGGGGCACAGCGCCATCACGGTGCCGCCATCAGTGTTGGTCCAGTAGACGCTTGAGTCATCCACCGCGATGTCAAAGGGGCCGCTCTGCCCGGAGGCGAGGGTTGTGGCAACACCGCCGTCCAGAGGCACCTTCATCACGGCACCGCCGGTGGAGTTGGTCCAGTAGACGCTCGTTGCATCCACCGCAATGCCATAGGGGCCGCTTGGCCCGGAGGCGAGGGTTGTGGCAGCGATCTGGTCCGTATCCAAAGCCTAGCGACTCTTATCAACGTGCGGCGGTAAATCGGACGGAGGGCTCTTGGAGAGACCTCTCCCATTCTTACTACCTGCAGAGGAAAACCATGAACAACATCCCAACTTCACGCGCGCCTCTCATCGGGTCTGGATTCACCTTCTTGACCCTACTTGCGTTGGCCGCCTGCTCGGACGGCGGGCTGGCCTCGGAGAAAAGCAAGGACAGCGGTACCGTCGCGGACGGCGCCTCTGCTGGCCCCGCCAACGTCGTCATCTCTGCGGCCGCGCGTACCCCGCGCACCACGACCTGGTCGGTCAACTACTGGCAGTGGGCGCCGACCTACGGGAACGACGTAGCGGGCACCGAGTCGCTGGTGGCGGCGGTCGTGCCGTCCTTCATTCGCGTGGGCGGCTACAACAACGACGCCAACACGCCCGATGCGTTCGACGATGCCCAGATGGATACGCTGGTGGCGTACGCGACGGCCATCGGCGCGCAGCCCATCATTCAAGTGCCGCTCCTGCAGGATACCAGCGGACAGCCGCCCACGGCCGACACCGCGGCCGCGATGGTGCGCTACGCGAATGTGACCAAAGGCTACGCGATCAAATACTTCTCCATCGGCAACGAACCCGACCTCTACGCCAGCCAGGGCCTGCCCTCCGACTCGAGCCAGCCCGCGATCGCGAACTTCGGGCCGTCGGACTACTGCACTGCCGCGCGCGCCTACGTGACCGCGATGAAGGCGGTCGACCCGACGATTCTGATCGTCGGGCCGGATCTGGCGTGGAAGTACCAGGCCGGCAATGGCGCCAACGACTGGCTGACCCCGATTCTGCAAACCTGTGGCGATCTTTTCGACGTGGTGTCGATTCACCGTTATCCCTTCGAGGCCGCACAGTCCTCGCTGGCCGCGGCGGCGACCGATGCGGCGAAGTACCGGACCATCATCGGGTCGGTGCAGAATATCCTGCAGGCCACTGGCTACGGGCAAAAGCCGCTCACGCTCACCGAGATGAATGTCGCCTACGATGCCACCTCGTGTGTGCTCGACGCTTCTCCGGGCACCGTGGGCTCGGCGCTTTGGGTTGTCGACAGCCTCGGCACGTCGATAGGGCTCGGGCTTTGGACTTCTGCAATTTGGGACATCAGCGATACCCAAAACTGGTCGCTCGGGTTCATCGGCGAGCCGCCCGCGCACCAGCCGCGGCCCGAATACTACGCCTACTTGCTCTATGCCCAGCACTTTGGCCCGACCCTGCTCGACGTGACCTCGTCGCCAGCAAGGGTGAGCGTCTATGCCAGCCGCAACGCCGACAACAATGTAACCGAGATCATCGTGGCGAACTGGAACACCACGACCCAGCCCTTGAGCTTCGAGGTCACTGGACTTTCATCGTCAGCGGTGACCTCGCCGACCTTCGAGATGCCAGCGGTTTCTATCGCGGCGATTGAGTTCGCGGACACGGGCGCTACGAGTGCATGGGTCTACGGCGAGGCGGAACGAGTGACTGGGCAGGGACCGCAGGTGATGACGCCGGGAATCGTACAGGGCGCATACCCCGACGCCGGCGCGGGCTCGGCGGGCCGCACCGTCGGGTTCGGCTGCCAATCTGGCGGCCCGACCTGCACGCAGACGGTTCTGCCGGGGCCGGCAATCACGACCAACGGCTCGGCGAACGGCGCGAATTTGAGCTTCGGTGCGGCTCCCAATGCGTGGGGCTCGTACGCCTACGCGGCCAGCGGGCAGACCAATCCCACCGCCACCGTTATGGCGGATGGCAACGGCCTCACCATCTCGGGTGGCTTCGGCCCGCTCACCAGCTCGGGCTCCAACTGGGAAGGCTTCGGTCTCTATTACAGCAGTTCGAGCTGCATCAACGCCTCGTCGTACACCGGAGTGAAGTTCGATTTCTCGGGAGACCTTGGCGGCTGTGGATTCCAGTTTGGCGCTTCGTTCAGTCGTGACCTCGCCAAGGCTGACGACCCGACACGCGGGGCCTGCGCTGGTACGGACGCGAGCTGCTACGGCCCCGCAGCCGACATCACCGCGGCGGCGCTAGCGGCGACGCCATCGGCTCCTACCATCCATGTACCCTTCGCCTCCTTGATCGGTGGCATGCCCATCAGCACCTTCGATCCGAGTTTCATGGTCAGCCTGCAGTGGCAGCTGAGCACTACCCTGGCGAATCCGGACGGTGGTACCTGCTCCGCCAAGTTCACCGTCGCGAACGTTTCGTTCTACTGATCTCTCCGCCGCATCACCAGCCATGGCGCCCGCCACACCGCTGGCAGCAGCTACGCCGTCATGGGCGCCGGGCAGAAGGTCATCGGGGCGTTGCTCGGCCATTCAGATAGCGCCACCACCGAGCGCCACCATCGCCCAGAGTGCGACCACGGCCCTGGTCGAGCGACGTTGTTGCCGAGCGGAAAGGTGCTTGTCGCCGGGGGAGGCGCGAGTGCGGAGCTATACGACCCAGTGGCTGGGACGCTGACCGCGACCGGCAAGATGACTGTGGCGAGGTATGGTCAAACGGCGACGTTGTTGCCGAGTGGGAAGGTGTTCATTGCTGGAGGTGGCCCGGAAGTGCAGCTGTACTCCATTTTCGCGAGCGCGGAGCTATACGACCCAGGCGCCGGGACTTTCACTCTAGCCGGCAGCATGAGCGTAGCAAGGGAAGATCACACGGCGACGTTGCTGCCGAACGGAAAGGTCCTCATCACGGGCGGGGACTACAACAGTGGTGGGTTTATGATGGTCCTCGCGAGTGCGGAGCTATACCAATAGCCCCGACGGCTCCGGCCTGGCCGCGGCCTCAAATTCAGGGACCTGATTCAGGGACCTCGTTTGGCCATTTTCAAGAGTTGTGGAGGCGCCGGGTATTGCCGACGGGTTGCTGCGCCAAAGCTTTGGGCTGGTCCTATTGGGTTTTGGTCGCAGGGGCACCCATGGCTGGATGTCGTTTGGTGTCGCTTTTGTTTGCGCCGTGTGCACCATAGTTGGAGATCCAGATGGGCAAAGGTTTGGTGGCCGCGCGATTCTACTTGGACTTGGTATTGCTGGCTCTTCGGGTGCAGAATTGCAATGTGCTTGTCCGGAGCTGGGATATGGTTCCGATTCCTTCGTCACGCGCACGGGCATAGGAGGAAGGTCATGAAAGAAAACCACGCGAACACCTGGCTGGCTCTTGGAGTCTTGCTCGCTCTGGGATGCGAAGCGAGCACCCCGCTCGACTCGGAGAATGGCGGCTCGGTAGGCGCATCTTCTTCCCAGACGGGTGGCGCAGGTGGTGCAGGTGCTACGGCAGGGGGCAGCGGTGGCGCTGGTGCCACAGGGGACGCTGGACCCTCCTGCAGCATGTCGGCAAGCCAGTACGACAACTCGTGCAATGTGGACTCCGACTGTGTAGGAGTGCCCGAGGGTCAGCCGTGCGCTGGCAATTGTCTGTCAATTTGCTATACGGCTGCCCTGAACGCACGAGTGGCTTACCAATACCTCGCCGATTTTAGGGCCCTAATGCCAGCAGACGAAACCATTGTCTGCCATTGCCCTTGCATTACAGCCCCATATTGTTGCCGAGGAGTCTGCTACGACGCTTGTGGTGATTGCAGCACGACCCCTTGATCTTGCGCACCAGCCTCGACCAGGTTGGGCGCCCAAACTCGGCAGCGGGGTGGCGCGGGTGCGCGCTGCTCGGCGATGGTGTACGCGTAGATAGGTTTCTTCGGAAGTCTATCTCTCCCCGCCGCTCCCACTCCGAGACCCGCTCCGAGTACTACCGGCAACTCGACATGGCCAGCCGCTCCGGCGGCGACGTGATCCCCTTTATCCGATACGCCATGCAAGGATTCGTCGATGGTCTGCGCGACCAGATCAACGTCGTACGCGACCAGCAGATCGATGTTGCCTGGATCAATTTCGTCCACGGCGCCTTCCACGGCGCCCATGGCCCCACCACCGACCGCCGCCGTGACTTGGTCCTCCAGATGTCCGCTCCGGCGCATCGGGCAAACTTCCTGGCGATAGATCAGATCCCCTTGATCAGCCCGCGCCTGGCCAAACTGTACGCCACCAAATCCAGCAAGACCTTGCGCCGCGACCTCAACGAGCTGGTGCGGATGGGCCTGGTCCGCAGGGATTCCGACGGCCGATTCAAGGTAGCCATCGAGATCATGTCCGCGTTCCTGCCCGCACGGAGCACCCCGGTCATGCCGCGGCCCACGGTGCGACAGGGATAGCGGCTGCTTGTACACAGTTGCCGGGCGCGCACTCGGCGGACGATCGACAATTCAGCTATCATGTCGGTGAGGTGTCCGATGTCAGTAGCCAACTCCAGGGAGTCATTCTTGTCCCCGATACGACGGCTCGGCTGCTGCGGTGTTCTCTGCTTCCTCGCGGTTGTCCTTTGGGGCTGCTCAGAGCCCCTTCGCCTAGGAACGCCGAGCACCGGGGGCACGCTGGGAAGTGGTGACACGGGCGCAGGTGGCCTGGCTGGCACGGGAGGGATGTTCACCACGCCCGGTAGCGCGGGAACTGGGGGCTCGCTCGGCGGAACCGGCGATGGCGGCACCGGCGGGAGTTCGGCCACCAACAGCCCAGGAGACGCATCTGCGGCCACAGGTGGCAGCGACGCACGTCCTGCAGCGGGAGGCGTGGGAGGCACGGGAGCGGTGTTCGCTCAGGGCGGTAGCCTCGGAGCCGGAGGCAGCGGCGGAACGAGGGCCAGCTCGGGCGGGACGACTGGTACGCTCGCGGGAGGTAGTGGTGGAACGAGCGGGGTAGGTGGATTTGTCGGCGCTGGCGGCACGGCGGCACAGCAAGGGGTCTTTGTGGCGACGGGCAGCATGACCGCAGCTAGGAGCGGCCACACGGCTACACTGTTGCAGAATGGGAAGGTGCTCATCGCTGGCGGAGGGAAGGAAGCCGGCCAGGGATTATACGTGGGAATCGCGAGCGCGGAGTTGTACGACCCAGGAGCGGGAACATTCACAGCCACCGGCAACATGACCGTGGGTAGGTACGACCACACAGCCACGTTGCTGGGCAACGGACAGGTACTCATCGCCGGTGGGAGCGGCGATACAAGTGCGGAGCTATACGACCCGGCGACCGGGACATTTGCAGCCACCGGCAACATGAGCACGGCAATGTCGGGCCACACGACGACATTGCTGGAGAATGGGAAGGTGCTCGTCGTCGGTGGGACGCCGATCATGCGGGGGGATGGGGAAGTGCTCCTCGTTGCGGCAGATGCAGAACTATACGACCCGGCGATCGGGACATTTGCAGCAGCCGGCAACGTGTCCGTGACAGGGTGGGGCCACACAGCGAGCCTGTTGCCGAGCGGCGGGGTGCTCCTTGCTGGCGGAAGCGTCAGCATGATGCCATGGTCTCCTATCCCGGAGTCTTCCGCGAGCGCTGAGGCATACGACCCAGCGGCCGGGACATTCACGGCCACTGGCAACGTGACCACGGCGAGGGAAGATCACACGTCGACGTTGTTGGCTACCGGGAAGGTGCTAGTCGCTGGAGGGGTACGCGGGGTGGGAAGGGGAGGTGAGCTTCCAGGGGAAACCTTCCTTTTTCTCGCGAGCGCTGAGCTGTACGACCCAGCGGCCGGTACGTTCACGGCGATGGGCAACATGACCGTGGCTAGGAGCGGCCATACCGCGACGTTGTTGCCAAGTGGAAAGGTGCTCATTGCCGGCGGAGAATCCGATAGCGGCACGACTCTCACGAGCGCGGAACTGTACGACGCGGCCGCCGGCACATTCACAGCAACCGGCAGCATGACCACGAAGAGGTACGACCACACGGCAACCTTGTTGCCGAGCGGGAAGATCCTCATCGCCGGCGGATCGGATGGCAGAGCGGCGCTCGCGAGCGCGGAGCTATACCAATAGCTCCGGCGGCTCCGGGCCAGCCACTTCCAGCGATCCAGGGACCTGATTCAGGGACCGCGTCTTTCCGATCTCGAAGTTGTGGAGGCGCCGGGTACTGTCCCGGGAGCAAGAACGGCCAGGTCGCAACTGGCGCGGAAAGAGATGACGGCTCAGCGACCACCTAGGACTCCCGCCCCGAGATCCCTAGGCCCCGTAGCACCTCGGGCAGAAGCCTTTCCGACGGGGCACGCACCGCGATCACGCCTGGGATCGGTGCCCGCGCGTGGGGGTCAATGGAGAAGACCGGCTTGCCCCGTGATAGGGCGGATTCCACCAGCAGCTCTGTCACGCCCACCGAGAAACTGGTGCCCACGAAGATGAACAGCTCGGCGTCGGCAGCGGCGGCGCAAACGCGATCCCACTGATAGTCGGCGTGGCTGTCGTAACACTCGTCGAACCACAGCACGTGCTGGCGGAGCAGAGAACCGCAGGCGGGGCAGCGGGGCAGATTCTCCACCACGGGGTCACGCACGAATGCGTCGAGATCCACCTCCGCGCGTGCCAGCGAGCCGTTGGGCGCCCCGAGGCGGCAGCCTTCACGTGCGCAGCGCACCCGTTCGGCGCTACCATGCACCTTGACCAAGTCGAGTGACCCGGCTTGCTCGTGCAGGGTATCGATATTCTGGGTGATGAGGAGGAAGCGGCCGCCTGCGGCGCGCTGCGAGGTTTGCAGCGCCGCCAGAGCCAGGTGCGCAGGATTGGGGTGCGCAGCGAACACAAGATCGAAACGGCTCATGTACCAGCGCCATGAGCCGGCCGGATCTTCGCGGAAATAGCGAAACGTGCCCAGTTCGGTCACATCGCGCTTCCACACTGCGCCGGGATCTTGACCGCGAAAGGTTGGGATGCCGCTGGCCAGGCTGATTCCTGCGCCGGTCGTAACCACGATCGACGACTCGCGAGCGGCTTGCAGCGCCTTCACGAGCGCATCGGCGGGACCTGACATGGGCTGTGTCTACCTGGCAGGGCCGTGGTCGGCAATTGGCACCTACCGAGGTCGAAAACTGGGCGCGCGACGAAAAAGGGCGAGCACCACGCGCCCCGCCGAAAGCAGTCGTTCGGGCGCCCTGAAATCGCGTTTTTCCAGGGTCATGAGGACCGGGCAACGCCACACACCGAACCTGACTTCCTTGCTGCCTCCGTCGGGCAGGTGGCCACGCTCCGAATTTGCGCTATGAACGCAGCTCAAAGGAGATCCGCCGTGAACCACGTCGTCGTCGACCAGGAACGCTGTCTTCATGACGGGCTTTGCGTCTCGGTTTGCCCGGTTTTCGTGCTTGAGTTGGAGACCACACTCGTCGGTGCCGTGCCCACGTCCAGTCAGGGCGATCGCTGCATCCGTTGCGGCCACTGCGTGTCGGTCTGCCGTGCGGGCGCGCTGGCGCTCACGTTCTTGCCTCGTAGCGACCTGCGGCCGATGAACACCGCGCACCCGATTAGTCCCGAGCAGGCCGAGCAGTTGTTGCAAGCGCGGCGTTCGATTCGACGGTATCGGGACAAGCTGGTTCCGCGCGAGATCATTGCGCGTGCGCTGGATAGCGCCCGTTTCGCACCCTCGGGGGTCAATCGTCAGCCGGTGGCTTGGACCGTGGTGAGCGGACTTGATGCCGTCCACAGGCTTGCGGCGGGCGTGCTGGAATGGGCACGCACGCTGGTGGAGCAGAAACACCCGTTGGCCGAGCGTTTCGGTTTCGCCCGCTTTCTTGTGGCCTGGGAAAAGGGCG
>Ga0182017_10002053_pt1 | contig 15434 bp, 11 predicted proteins | sample 712E3DmetaG_FD_120492 | JGI IMG/M metagenome (GOLD analysis project Ga0182017, IMG submission 120492) | Permafrost microbial communities from Stordalen Mire, Sweden - 712E3D metaG | ecosystem: Environmental > Terrestrial > Soil > Wetlands > Permafrost | place: Sweden: Stordalen | collected... | reverse complement strand
GAACACGAGGCGAGGCGGCACTAGCTTCGATTTACGGAGGGGAGAGCCCCTCCCCCCGTCGGGCAAAGCCCGCCGGGTCCCCCCTTCCCCCGCTCGGCCTTACGGCCTCGCGGCTCGCGCTTTGCGCTCGCGTGCTGCCCGAGGGGACTCTTGCCAAGCCTCCAACAATTTCTGGCGGGCAGCACTAGCGAGACAGGTCAGCGAGACGACCAACGCGCTGCTCCGGCACTGGCGATGAACTTGCAAACCCCTGGCACCGGAAACGGACGCAGCCGCAACGAGCCATCGCGAATACTTGAGCCGTGGTCATGGGCTAGGTCACTACTCCAACTGATGCTAATCTACTCGCCGAAGGCAATTCACAACCCGCGAGGTCGTTGCAAAATGGGAAATCTTCGTCGCCTCTTTCCAGGCATGACTGCAGTAGTCTTCTTGGGACTCGGATGCACTTCGACAAACGGAGGTGGGCCCGCGCTCCAAGGAGGTAGTAGCCAAGGATCAGGTGGAAACAGCGCTGGCACTGGTGGCTCGGTTTCCTCTGGTGGCTCGGTTTCCTCCGGCGGCTCGGTCTCCTCTGGTGGCTCGGTTTCCTCTGGCGGCTCGGTCTCCTCTGGCGGCTCGGTTTCCTCTGGCGGCTCGGTTTCCTCTGGCGGCGCAACTCCCAGTGGCGGCACTGCCCCCAAGGGCGGCACGGTTTCCACCACGGGCGGCTCGGTCCCCGCAGGCGGGGTAGTCTCCAGCGGCGGATCAGTCCCCACCGGAGGCGCTGCCCCCAAGGGCGGCTCGGTCCCCGCAGGCGGGGTAGTCTCCAGCGGCGGATCAGTCCCCACCGGAGGCGCTGCCCCCAAGGGCGGCTCGGTCCCCGCAGGCGGCGCGACCGCTCGGGGCGGCACGACAACCACGGGCGGTGCTGCTCCCACGGGAGGCGCTGCCCCCACCGGTGGCTCGACCGTGACTGGGTCCTGCCCCACCTTGGTTGACGGCCCAACGCCCGACGCCACGACGCGGGCCAAGTGTACCGGGAGCGGCTCGGCCGGCATCACCTGCCATTTTGGTGGCAACCCAGGTAACTACGATGTCTCCTTCTACCTCGGTGGCGCAGCCGCCGGACAAACCATAGTGCAGGCTGAACACTTGCGTGAGATGCTGGCCGCCCCGTTTTCAACGGTGGGCGCCGCCGTTGCCCCGATCGTCACCGCTGCGGGCGACAAGGTCCGCTACTCCATGTCGGTCAACGTCCGCCAGCCCGAGGGACAACCCGAGTGGTCGCAGGCTTCAAACGGAACCCCCGGATTGGACATGTACTTCATAGGGACGTCGCCCGAGCTAGATTCCATCGCCTACGCGCCCGCCGCCGCCACCACCATTGCCATGTACATCCTGACCGATTCGACCGGGTGCGACCAAGAGGGCCCGGGCACCGCAGGCTGGGGCCAGTGGCTGCCGCAATTCTTCGCCAATGGCATTTCCGTGGCGAACTATGGCAATTCTGGCGCGCTGACGGAGTGCTCGGCTGCAACCACCCCTTGCCGGACGGATGCCCCTTATTACAGTTTCTACGACGACCCCAAGATGTGGCCCACGATCAAGCCTCTGCTCAAAGCCAACGATGTCGTCCTGATCGAATTCGCCCACAATGACAAGAACACGCCGCAGGCTCAGTTTGAAGCCAACCTACTGAAGTACATCACAGAAACCAAGGCAGTCGGCGCCATCCCGATACTTGCGACCCCCATCCCGCGCTGCAATTTCACTGGCAATACGATGAACTCCAACCAACTCATCAATGGCCCCGGTGTCGACCTTCCTGCAAGCATCAGAAGCGTCGGGGCCGCCAATAATGTTCCGGTCATCGAGATCACAAAGACGGCGGTGGCATACTTCAGCACGGTTGGCTCAAGTAGCTGTACGAAGTACTGGGCCGACGGAGTGACTCACCTCAATACCGTGGGAGCCAACGTCATTGCCGAAATGGTCCGCGACCAGATCAAGACTCTCAACATCTTCCCGCTAGTGTGCTACCTGCGCTAGCCTGGCGGGCGCCGGACAGCTCGCGCGAGGCATGACACCATCGCTGCTTTGCGACGGTGATTGGCCAAACTGTGAATGGATTTCTTAACATGCGCTGCAAGAGCATCATTGCTATCGTGCCGATGGTCGTGCTCTGCCAAGACTGGCTGTGTGGCTCGGCCCTGGCAAACGTCGCGGTGAAGCCGCCGTTTGCTTCCTCGATGGTGCTGCAAAGGGACATGCCCATCCCAGTCTGGGGAACGGCAACGAATGGTGAGCAGGTATCGGTAACGCTCGACACGCAGACCAAGACCGTCGCGACGCCGTCCAGTGGGAATTGGACATTGAAACTCGATGCCATGGCTGCGGCTGGCCCGCTGACCATGACCATCAAAGGCAACAACACAGTCACCCTGACCGATGTCTACGTAGGAGAGGTCTGGCAGGCGGGCGGGCAGTCCAATATGGATACCCGACTGAACTACTATTCCAACATGGCAAGCGAGATCACGAGCGCCAACATTCCTCTCATGCGCTACTACACCTTGCGCCAGCCCGGGCAGACAACGACATGGGAGGTGGTTTCCCCTTCTACCGCGGGCCCGCTATCGGCCCTGGCGTACTTTTTTGGCAAGGAGATCCAGAAAGCCACGGGATTGGCGGTTGGACTGGTGGTGACCGCAGTCGGCGGAACCACGATCGCATCATGGCTCGATCCCGCCACGCTCGCTGCCAACCCGAGCATCGCTGACGGCGACAAAGGCTCCATGTGGAATAGTTGGGTTGCACCGGTGGTTGGTTACGGGATACGGGGTACGGTGTGGATTCAGGGAGAGCAGAACTGCAACGCCACCGACGCTCCAACCTATGGTGATCGCTTCAACTTGCTGATAAAGGGATGGCGTGCGGCCTGGAGTCAGGGCGATTTTCCCTTCTACTATGGGCAGCTTTCCAACATCCACAGTGCCCAGACCGACCCGAACAACACCAGCAACGTCGCGCAGGTTCGGGAGGGTCAGCGATTGGCACTTGCCCTGGCCAACACAGCCATGAGCGTGAATTTCGATATTGGCACGCCGAACAACTGGCATTTCCCCAACAAGGCGGAAGCAGGGAGGCGTCTCGCACTGCCCGCCCGGGCGCTGCTGTACGGTGAAGACACCTTGGTGTATTCCGGGCCGCTCTATCTCTCGAAGACGATCTCCGGCAACCAGGTGACGCTGCACTTCGATCACGTTGGCGGCGGGCTGGTTGCCCAGGGCGGTGGCGCGCTCTCGGGGTTTGCCATAGCAGGCGCTACCGGCAATTGGGTATGGGGCGATGCCGTGATCAGCGGGAGCACAGTCATCGTAACCAGCGCATCGGTGCCAACCCCAACCAGGGTGCGCTATGGCTGGGGTGATGATCCAGTGATAAGTCTGTTCAACAAGGAAGGTCTGCCCGCGTCCTCGTTCACGACTGAGAGCCCGGACCTGGTCCCGGCCACAGGTGGAACCGGCGGGACCACCGGCACGGGTGGAATGACCGGCACGGGTGGAACCACCAGCACGGGTGGAACCACCAGCACGGGCGGAACCACCAGCACGGGTGGAACCACCAGCACGGGTGGCACCACCAGCACGGGTGGAAAGACCGGCACGGGTGGAATCAGCAGCACAGGTGGAAAGACCGGCACGGGTGGAACCAGCGGCACGGGTGGCACCACGACTACCGGCGGCGCGACGGCCACGGGCGGCGCGAGCGTCGTCGCCACGGGAGGCGCCGCCGGCGGCGCGACGGCTGCGGGCGGTACGAGCACTGTCACGACAGGAGGCACCAAGGCTTCCGGCGGCGCGATGGGCTCGGGTGGTTCAATCGCCGCGACGGGCGGCGCGACTGGCACCGGCGGCGGGCTCAGCACGGGTGGCACAGTCGCGGCCAGCGGCGGAGTTTCCAGTACCGGCGGTGTCGCAGCCAGTGGTGGCATCTTGTCTGCGGGAGGGGCAGTCAACGCGGGTGGGATCCTGAGCAGTGCTGGTACGTCAGGATCCGGAATTGCCGGAGCGGCAGGGACAAGCGGCACCTCGGAAAACGCTGGAGGCTGCAGTTGCCGCATTGCTGGGCAACCGTCGAGCTCGACCACCCTGGCCGGCCTTGGTCTGCTGGGCCTCGCAGTGCTGCGGTCCCTACGTCGACGCCGATCGCACTAGCCGAAGCTGCAGCGTCTTCGCCCGCCGGGTGAGTTCTTCCTCGCACGAATAGAATGAATGGTGCCTGAACGCGGGTTGTGCCCCGACCATGACACTGGACTCGACCACCACAGGGTTAGCAGTGTAGTATCTGACAATATCGCAAGTATTTGCCGTTTGTGGCCGCCAACCGGCATAGCCCTTGTCGGCGCGCGCGATCAAGGGGGGTCGTCGTGCCCCTCGTCTATCATCTTGAGTGCGTCACAGCTCACGTGATCCAGGAGCAGGCAACCCTCGTCGAAGCGATCCCTCGCCGCACCTGGTTCTGGTGCGAGCCCAATGCCGCTCTGTAGGAGCACACCGCCCAAGCGGCAGCTCTCGGCGGAACCCTTGTCGCAATCACGGTCGAGCTCGGCCCGCACGACCCGGGCGCGCTTGGGGAAGGAACGGCTGCGGAGGCCCGGCAGCGACTCAAGGTTTGTGCACCCCTTGGCGTCCCCCAGAACGCACGCGAGGCGGTAGACGATCGCCGCACGAACCAGATCGGCCGGGGCGGTCTCGAAGAGAAAAGCCCAATTCGAGCAGCCGCGCCCCACCCCAGAGGCGCAGGCTCGGCGATAGAGGTCGCGCGCCTTGCCGAGGTCGCGCTCGACTCCCAAGCCGGAGCCGTACATAAAGCCGAGATTGTTGCAGGCTTCCGCGTCGTCCGCACGACAGGCGATGTCGTAGAGTTCCGCGGCACGCGTGTCGTTCTTGGCCACCCTTTCGCCCATCTGATAGTCGACGCCGAGGTTGTAACAGCTCTTGGCGTGCTTGAGCGCGCAGCCGCGCGAGTAGTATTCAACCGCCTTGGCTGGATCCTTGGCGATGCCCGCCTTCGCTCCACGACCGCTGGAGTAGAGACTGGCCAAGTCCCCGCAACCCGCCCCATTCTTGGCGTCGCACGCGCGCTGGTAGAGTTCGGCCGCGCGCGCGCGGTCCTCGGACACGCCCCCTTCGCCGTAGTCGTACAAGTACCCGAGGCTGACGCATCCGCTCGAATCCCCGTCGCTGCAGGAGCGTTCTAGCGGATCCAGATGTTTGGGCGGTGCTGCTGGCACGCTGCCGACCGGGCGTGTCTCCGGGGGCGGGAGCACGTAAACAATTGGCCGCGCACAACCGGCGAGGAGCGCCAGGGTGAGCAGAACCGGCCCACGTCCGTTCATTCGCGCAAGAATACACCGGGCCTTTTCGAAAGGCACGGATCGCGCCGGACTGTCGACCCTAATCCCGCGGCAAGCGTAGCGACGGCGCCAACGACCTTGGAAAGACGGGCCTTTCCATGATCGAGCCCCGCACCCGATGGGAGCGATCGGTGGTGGTCGTGGACGTGGTCCTGGTCGTCGTCGTGGCCGTGGCCGACGGTGATCGCTCCGGCCACGGCCACGACCTTCCGCGGCTATCGCGGGATTACGGAGGTAGCCGAGCACTTGCACTTGTGACGCCAAAGCTCCAGAATGCTCTCCCGCGGAGGCGGGTTGTGTTTTTCCGGATTTTCGGTCTAGTCTGTGGCCACGCACCACAACTATCTGCACGTGAATAGCAACCAGGAGAGGTGAAGAATGGATCGTTCGCGATGCTGTATCTCCGTTCTGCTAGGTACGAGTGCTGCCATCCTCGCAGCCGGATGTTGCCCCTACCCAGCCCCTGCGCCGGTGTGCCCGATGCCAGCGCCGCCACGACCGGTTGCGGTGGCCCGGCCGGCCCCCATACCCGTCGTGCCCCTGCCACCGCCCGGACCGCCCACGATAGTGATCAGGGATGCTGGTCTGCAAATGCCAGAATCCGTGCTTTGGGATGCGGACCAAGATGTGTATTTCGTGAGCAACATCAACGGCGATCCCACCGCCCCGAACAAGAAGGGTTTCCTTTCGAAGATTGGCCCCGACGGCAAGATCATCGCGCTCAAGTTCGTCGATGGAAGCAAGAAGGGAAGCGAGCTGAACGCGCCCAAGGGACTGGCCATCATCGGCGAGATTCTCTACGTCGCGGATGTCAATGTCGTGCGCAAGTTCGACCGCAAGAGCGGCAAAGCCAAAGGCGCGATCAAGATAGCGAATTCGGTCTTCCTCAACGATCTCTCGGCGTCGCCCAATGGCAAGACTCTCTACGTTTCCGACAGCGCGGTGACGATCAAGGCCGGGAGTTTTGCCGGCACCGGCGACGACGCGATCTACATGATCGACGTGAAAAAAGGCTCGGCGGACGTCCTCATCAACGACCAAGCCCTGCGCTGGCCAAGTGGCCTGCTCGCGGACGATGATGGGGTGTGGGTCGTCACCCTGGGCGCGAACCAGTTGTTCCACGTCGACCAGCATGGCGGCACGGGACCGGCCACCACGCTACCAAAGGGTGGACTCGATGGGATTGTGAAGTTAGGCGACGGCCCATTCCTTATTTCGAGCTTGGAGGCATCCGCCATCTACCGTGGTTTGCCTGGGGGAGAATTCAAGGAAGTCATATCGGGAATCCCCTCACCTGCCGACATCGGCCTCGACACCAAACGCAACACCCTTCTGATTCCCATACTCGAAAAATCGGCGGTTCAGTTTGTGCCCTTGCCGCCCTTCGCCTCGCCTGCTGCCCCATCGCCGCCGCCTCCGGTTCCGCCGGTCACCACCGCACCACCCGCACCCGTGGCAGCGCCGCCTCCTGCTCGAGCCGCCTACCCGGGGTTGGCGCCGACGCCACCACCACCGCCCGCACTACCACCCGCTCCGGTTCGTGGTCCGGTGCCTACCAACGCCGCACCGCCAGCCCCCGGCCCCGTTCCTCCATCCCCACCCGCGCCCGCCTGGCCACCTGCCCCAGCACCAGCGCCGCCGCCAGCTCCAGCACCAGCACCGCCGCCAGCTCCGGCACCTTTCGGGACCCCCTACGGTGTCCCTGCTGGCTACTACGCCCCGCCACCCGCAGCTCCCTCTGCGACGCCAGCGGGCTCGCCCTCACGCTAGTCCACCTCCTGACCAGCGAGAAACCCCTGCAAATTGCTGATGTCCACCAACTGCTCGGGGGACGCGAGCTCGTTCACATCGGGGTGCTTCGTGAAAGACGGAGCCATCGGCACGCTCAGTGGCAGCCAGTACTTCGCGGCCATGGATTCAGATGCCTCGGGCCGGCTCTTCGCGCTCGTCGACCCTTCAAGCGATGCCTTTCTCTACGGACCGTGCGCCAACGGCTGCTTGCTCGAGAGCATTGACGTGGCGGCGCGGACCATACTTTCACAGAGCGTGGTCCATCTCGCGATGGCTGAGGTGGTTGCGTTCCGCTACGATCCGATCGGCAACGCGGCCGTGATCGGATACATCAACGGCACCGGAGACTATTACTTCGCGAGTGATCCCTACCCGGGCTACCGTGTCGCCGTCATTGCGTACTAGGCGATCTTCGCCTGGTTCGCACTCACTTCACCATCGGACCGATGTACGCCTTGGCGGCGACCACGTTGTCGTACCACTTCTTGGATTGGCCATTCGGGTTCGAGCCGATGTGGAAACAAAGGGCGAAACGGTCAATAGTCAGGCTGGCCACGTCACGCAGACGCAGGTTGGGAAAGTCCATAGTCAGCTTGCCGTCAACCCACGCGGCGATGCGACCGTCGTTCTGGCCAGGAGTGTTCGCCTTGACCATCAACTCGTAGGCGTACCAGCGGTCGAGCGTGGGAATGATGTCGGGGCGGCTGACGAAGTCCGGACCGAAGTCGAAAGCAATGCTGGTGTTGGGCATGACCAGACCGGTGGGGAAGAAGTGGTCGCCCCACTGGCTGCGCTGGAGCGGATGGTAGATATAGATGTTGAGGTCGCCGGGTGAGACCGTGGCCGCCTCCCCGCGCCAGTTTTCCAGATTGGCCAGAAACTTGTTGGTCCCGTTGGCCGGCACGCCGGGGGTGGACTGAAAGCCCACTTCGTAGTGGGCCGAAATGCTCGACCCGTTGTGGCTGGAGCCGACCACATCGTAGGGCGGCTGGAACTTCGAGTAGTAGCGCAAGAACAGCACGTCGAGCTCAGGGCTGACGATCTTCTCGGTCGCATCGGAAAGCTCGGCCGTCTGTTGCGGCAGGGTGAATTCGAGCGCCTGCTTGCCCGCGTACACGTTGGCCGCCGTGGTGGTAATGGCCACGTACTGGTTCTGGTACATGTTGTCCCAGCGCTTGGCGATGTCCGCCGCCTGGAGGTAGCTCTCGAAGTCGTCGGCGAAGATCACCGCCGTATCCCCCGCGATGCCCAGGTCCCCCGGATACTTGGCCGCAATCCCGTTGTTGCCCTCGGGCAAGGCACCACTCGTAGTTGAGCCCGCGGTGCCGCCCGAGCGAGAGCCGCCGCCAGCGCTCCCACCGCCACCTCCACCCGTTGCAGTCGGGCCGTCGTTTCCACTCACACCGCCGGTTGCCAGAGGCGCGTCGGTGCCACCTTGGGAGGTGGGAGCGTCTGGTGGGGTCGTGGCGGCACCATCGCTGCCACCTGTGTCCCCGGCATCTGGCGCCGGCGAGAGTTGGCCCCCTGCAGAGGTAGCCGAGCTGACGGTGCCGGTCGAGCCGCCAGTGATACTAGTCGTGCCCCCGGTGCCAGTCGTACCTCCGCTGCTACCCGTGCCCTTGCCTCCGCTGCCACAGCCGCATCCGGTTGCACCCACGGTGAAGACCACAATGGACAGCAGGGTCAACTTCTTGAGAACAGAACAGACGCGACTCGACACGGGACCTCCGTTTGCACGTGAGGCAGGAGCTATGAACGCTCTATCGACCACGCGGGGTAGTGTACCTGGGAACGATCCGAGAGAAAACACCAGGCTCGCTGGATGGCGGCAAGAGCGTCGACATCCTGCGTCCCACCGCGCCGGTCCCTCACCCGACCGCACCTGAATACAAAAAGGTGCGACATCTTGCGATCAACGCATTTGTCGGACTAGGGGCGGGGGCGCTTCCGGCACATCACAAGCAGGGTGCGTTTGGGCCTACGGCCAATAAGTGCTGTCCGCAGAAGAGCGGGCAGACGGGGCGCGTGGGGAGCCGGCGAGCTTTGCTCGCCGCGCACCATCGCGGGAGGGCATGGGAACCCTTTCAGAAATCCCATGTCAAACGATCTTGCTTTCGTCGGAGAATCGGTCACAGCCCGCCATGGAACCGGCCGAAGCCACGGGCAAGCATGACCGACATGATCACGATACCTGCCCCGAGGACGAGGACGTGCCGGGTCTTGCGCAGATCGAAACTCCCAACGCGACAGACGAGCAAGTAGCCGACGGCCAGATTGAAGAGACCCCAGAGCACGTTGACCGTCGAGGAAGACAAGCCTTCCCCTGCCGGGGACGCAAAAGGACTCTGGAACGGGTGCCCTGAGATCCCATTGCCCAGATGGGGCAGCGTGTTTGCGAGGAAGGCGCCCCCGAAAAAGTACGCTACATAGTGGTACCAGCGCATCGCAACCTCCATTCTCGAACACCACTCTTCTGCCGGGTTCGACGCGTGTCAAGGGGGCAAGGGTCGCGACTGACATCCGCCCTGGAGGCCGGAAGATGACCTCCTGCTCAGGGGTCCGATGACGCGCCGGAACCGAGCAGCGACGGCACTCAACCCTGCTCCTCCTGTCCGCGAGCGTCGCGATGACTGAATCTGAATCAACGAAACCAGTTGGATAGGCGGAAGAGAGGCGCGGCGTTCGTGGTGAGGGGAATCGGGATCGTGATCCGGCGCGGTGTCGGCCGAACAAGGTATAAAGGGGTCAGCATTTCGGACGAAGCCGGGAGGCTACGATGACCCAGAAGCGGCCCAGCAAACGGAGACCAGGCATTTCGCGCGATGCTCAGCCGATTGAACTACCGAGACCCGCGCTCAAGTCCAGCAGGTCGCTCGCGAGGGTCTTGCGGCTGAGAAAGACCATCCGCGAGATCAGCGACAAGGAACTTCCCTTGCAGGTTCTTTCTGATCTGCTGTGGGCGGCCTGCGGAGTGAACCGGAAGAAGGGTCCCTTCGGGATTCCCGGCAGGACCGCCGCATCGGCGAGCAACTCGCAGGAGATCGACGTCTACGTTGCCCTGCAAGACGGGACGTATTTGTATGACCCGTTCAATCACCGGCTGGTGCCGGCTGTCGCGGGTGACCTGCGAAGTCTGGCGATCGGCCGAGGCCAGGGCCAAAGCGGCGCCAAGGCTCCGGTTCGACTTCTCTTCGTCGCGGATATCGACAAACTGGCCAACACGGCCGGATACCAGGAACCGGGGCTTCGCGATCCCGATGTCCAGCGGTCGTACTACTTCGTCGACACGGGCATGATCGCGGCCAACGTGTATCTGTTCGCCGCGTCTGTCGGCCTGGCGGCGTGGTTCCACAACTGCGATAGGTCTGCGCTCTCTGTGAAGTTGAACCTGCGCGACGACCAGCGTGTGCTTTTTGGCCAGACGATCGGATGCCCCATGAAGAAACGACAGGGAGGCACCCCATGAAGCTCTCGGGAAACACGGTCTTGATCACGGGCGGCGCGACCGGCAAGCCGACGTCACTGAGCCGAACAAACCGAGCCTTGTTGAAACAGGTGGCGTGTGTGAAGAGGTGAGGCCACATTGAAACCAGCGTCAGTTACTCCTTTCGGGGAAACACGACAAAGCCGTAGTGGTAATCCAAGCCAGCTTCGCCCGAAACCAGCCGCATCGGACAAGCCGGCGAAGGCGCGCGCCGCCGTGGTCGCCGGTGCCAAGTCCCCCTCCCCTACCCTTCGAGCCAAAGTTGTCTTGGTCGGGGCGGCCGGATTTGAACCGACGACATCCTGCACCCAAAGCAGGCGCGCTACCAACTGCGCTACGCCCCGTCTCCCGCCGCAAGCGACGGAAGGCGGAAGATGATAGCAGAAAGTGAGCTTACTCCCAGAGAAGAACACCGCGATCCTGACCACAGACCGGGGTCGCGGCCTGTCGCGCCAGAGGCGCCTTCTTGAAAACCGGCGGGACCAGGCGGTTACTTCAGCGACAGCTTGCCCCGCACCTCGATCTGTTGCGCCGAGGAGCCCACCAACACCTCGAAGTCGCCCGGCTCCGCCTTCCATCGCTTGGCCGTCTCGTCGAAGTACGACAGCGCGCGGCGGTCCAGCGTGATCTGTACGCGCTTGCTCTCGCCGGGTTCGAGGTTGACCTTGGCGAATCCCTTCAACTCCTTCACCGGCCGAGGCACCGGGGCGTGGCCGTCGCTGACGTAGAGTTGGGCGACCTCCGCGCCTTGGCGTTTGCCGGTGTTGGTCACCTCGAATGCCACGGTCACCGAGCCGTTCTCGGGCATCACCGCCGGCGCGACGGTCAGGGCACTGTACTTGAAGGTCGTGTACGACAGACCGTGGCCGAACGGAAAGAGCGGCTTGGTCTTGAGCCGGTCGAAGTGGCGGTAGCCGAGAAAGACGCCCTCGCGGTACGGGATCCTCTTGTCGGCTTGCGGGGCATAACTGCGAAACGCGGCACTGTCCTCGAACTTCCGCTCGAAGGTCGCGGGCAGCTTTCCCGACGGGCTGAAGTCGCCGAAGAGGAGCTGCGCCAGGGCAGTCCCGCCTTCCTGGCCAGGGTAGAAGGCCTGCACGATGGCGCGGATGCCGTCCACCCAAGGGGTCATGTCCACGCCGCCTCCTGAGGTGATCACGACGACGGTATTCTGGTTGGCGGCGCGAACCAGGTCGATGAGTTCGTCCTGACCGTCGGGAAGCTGGAACGTGCGATCGGATCCCTCGCTCTCGTTGCTGGGGTCGAAGCCCGCCAGCACCACCGCGACGTCGGCGGCCGCGGCCAGCGTCTTCACCTCCGGCTCAATCAGCTCGGAAAGCTTGCGCACGCCCAGGCCCAGCCGCGCGTGATGGTCGCGGTGAACGTACTCAAGGCGAATCGCGTAGGCTTGGCCGGCCTGCAGCTTGCGCGTCGCAATCCCGATGGGCTGCGGCTGCGCCGTGCGATCGAACACCGATTTTCCGTCGACGAACAAGCGATACTCGTCCAGCCCGTAGCTGCTGGCGACAAAGCGATACGCGCCCGAGCTGGCCGGGACGAAATACCCAGTCCAGCGCGCCGAGCTCCCCCTGCCCTGCCCGGCGGGCCAGGCGCTTGGGCGATCCCAGGAAAAGCTCACGTGCCCGTCGATCCGGGTCAGGCCCGGGGCGCCGCTCAGACTGGGATTGTCGAAGTATTCGGCCTTCAGCCCCGCTTGCCCGCCGGTCGCCGCAGTGGCGAACACCGTGGTCTCGAAGATCTCACTTAGTGGCACCAGCCCTCGGCTCCAGGTCACGGTGGCGCCGGCCGCGAGATAGTCGACCAGCCCCTGCAAGTAGCTCACCGCCACAAACGGGCTCGCCTGTGCGCTGCCGCCGCCCACCGGCACGGCCGGGTACGCGTCGGGGCCAATCACCGCCACTGACTTGATCTTCGCCTTGTCGAGCGGAAGCCAATCGCCCCGGTTCTTGAGCAGGACCATGCTCCCGCGTGCGGTTTCCAGCGCAAGCTTGCGCCCCTGGGCGGAAAAGAGCGGCCAGGTTCGATCGGTCTGCTCGCGGTCCAACCAGCCAAAGCGGAGCGCGGTACGCAAGATGCGCCGGACCTTGTCGTCGATAGTGGCAAGCGAGACCTTGCCCTGCTTGATGGCCGGGATCAGGGTCGCCCGATTCATGAACCTGCCCGAGGGCATCTCCAGATCCAGGCCCGCGTTGGCCGCGGCCACGCCATCGTAGGTGGCATCCCAGTCGGACATGATGATGCCGTCGAATCCCCACTCCTGTTTCACAACCTGGTGGTTGAGGCGTTGATTCTCCGTCATGTGCACGCCGTTCACCAGGTTGTACGAATCCATGATGGCGCCAACCCGCGCCTCGCGCACCGCCGCCTCGAACGTCGGCAGGTAGATCTCGCGCATGGTGCGCTCGTCCATGTCGGAGCTGGTGTTGTGACGATCGAACTCAGAGTTGTTGCCAAGAAAATGCTTGATGGTGGCGCTCACCCCCTGGGATTGCACGCCCTTGATGTACGCCACCGCCATCCGCGACGCGAGGAACGGGTCCTCACCGAAGTACTCGAAGTTGCGGCCGCACATCGGCGCCCGGTAAATGTTCACGGCGGGTGCGAGGAGAAAATGCACCCCGCGCGCCCGGGCGTCGCGCCCGAGCATCTCACCCACACGCTGGGCCAGATCCACGTCCCAAGACGCGGCCAACGCAATTCCGGCCGCGTAGGTGGTCGACGGGCCGCTCTTGCGAATCCCGAACGGGCCGTCGGCCATCTTGAGCTCGGGCAGGCCCAGCCGCGGGTTCGCACGGATGTAGAAGGAGTTGACCCCGCCGATGGTGTCAATCTTTTCCTCCAGGGTCATCTGCCTGAGAATCGCTTCCACGCGCTTGCCGACCTCGGCCCGCTTGGGCGTGGCTGCACGCACGGCCAAAAGGACGCCGGTGAGAGTCAGAGTAGCAACCGCGAGTGAGTGCCCGATGTCTAGCATGCGACGACTTTCAGACGGCCCCTACTGGTGGACCCGGCGCCTCAATTGACGGTGACTGCGAAATCGGTCGTCTGCAATCCCACGCCGCCGTTCCAAATCTCGAACCCAGAGAAGACGTTGGTCAGGCTCCAGGAATTCTGGACGTAGCCGCGGGTGACAGCGTCCTTGATGAACAGGTTGAGATCGAATGACAGGGAGTTGAGTTTGGTCACTGCCACGTACGAGACGCAGGGCCTGCTGTTCGAGGAGTTGGTTCCGTACCAGACGTTCCAGTTATTGCTGCCTATGGTGGTCGAGGCGATGCTATTGCCGATGGGCGAGTTCGTGGCCGGCTTGTACAGCCAAACCATGAGATAGCCGCCGCTCGGGCTGGATGCCGACGGCTCACCCGCACTACTCGTGCTGAACCAGACGTCATAGGCTGCGTTGTACGCCCCTGACACGCCGCTGTCGGCCCAGCTCCAGGAGGTTTGCACCGTGCCGAGCGCGCTCACCGCCTTGGGCAGACCGCCACCCGCGGTGCTACGGCCTCCATTGGCTCCGATGAAGATCGAAGGATACGACGCGGGCGCGCTACCGGCCCCTGTGCCGTTCTGCACGGTCACTTTGAATTTCGTTCCAGGGCCATAGCTGATTGTCTGGCCGGCGGTCGAGCCCCAGGCATTGTTCTGCACGATGTAGTCCTGCCCGGCGCAAGTCACGTGGGCCGTGTCGTACTGGCCGCTGAGAGTGCCCTGGCCAGTGACCGTGTTGCAGCTATTAGTTGTGCCGACGCTACCTGGGTCCAGCACCGGCGCGATCGTGGTCACGCACACGTTGAAGGCGCCCGCCGTGGAGCCCCCACAGACCTGGATCTGCAGATCGTAAGGCGTGCCCGCGGTACCCACGGCCTTGGCGCAGGTGCCCGCCGTGACCGCCCAACTGGGACACTCAGCGTCGGTGAAGCACACCCGTCCGCTCCATCCACTAGTGAATGCGGCAACCGAGACAAACGGCGAAACCTTGCCCGTCGTATTCGTACTTTGGGTAAAGCCAATGCGCACCTCGTTGCCGCCGCTGCTTCCGGTCAGGGTGATGTCGAAGCATTTCACCGGGCCGCTGTAGGCGCTCTTCGTTGGCGCAGTTCCGCCCGTATCATTCAGTTCCATGCCGAGACCGCAGCCCCATTTCGCGTAGGTAGAATCAATGACCGTGGTCCCGCTCATGCAGCAGCCTGCCGACGCCGAGCAAACCGGGGTCGCGGTGGTGCATGACACCCCGTCGCCATTTGATTGTGTCCCATCGCCGTATGAATAGAACGAGCCCTGGATCTGGATGGGGGTGGTTGCGCCGCAGATCCACGTGTTGCCGGTAACCAGGTTGGACGTGTCGGCCAGCGGAGTGCAGGCCGCAGTTGTGGTTCCACCAGAGCTGCTAACCGAGCTGCCACCAGAACTAGCGGTGCTGCCACCGGATGTGCCACCAGAGCCAACACTAGTGCCGCCCGAGTTCCGAACCGACCCGCCGCTACTTGTAGACGTGCCCCCTTGGCTGCCGCCGGATGTCTGGGTCGTTCCGCCTTCCCCGGCGTTCCCTGGCCCCACCCCCTTCGCGCACCCCCCCATGAACAGCAGTGTGAGGAGCGTGCATCGTGAAAGTCTAAGCATAGAAGGCCTCCTGAGAATTGCCGGTTTCGCGCGTCTGGATAGGAAGTCTTAAGGATGCCACAGCTTGCCAGCCAAGCCAACCTTCCAAGGCCACCAAACCGGGGCGGGCGGCTCGCG
>Ga0182017_10002052_pt1 | contig 15438 bp, 12 predicted proteins | sample 712E3DmetaG_FD_120492 | JGI IMG/M metagenome (GOLD analysis project Ga0182017, IMG submission 120492) | Permafrost microbial communities from Stordalen Mire, Sweden - 712E3D metaG | ecosystem: Environmental > Terrestrial > Soil > Wetlands > Permafrost | place: Sweden: Stordalen | collected... | reverse complement strand
CGACTGCCGTTCCCCCGTGCTCTTCGTACCGGTACAGATGCCCTTCGAACGGGATGTTCTTCTCCCGCAGGAACCGGACGGCCTGTGTGACGGGAATGTCAGTTCCGTGACTCATGGAGGGATGCATCGAAAACGCGGGGGAGGTGATCGAGCGTCGTCGCGTGCGCTCCGCGGTCGACCCCGAGGTGCTCGATCATGATGCTGCCGAGTTTCATTTCTACGTCATACTCCCCGAGCAGCGCGTCGAGCATCAGGAGTGCGAGTGCCAGATACCGGGAGTGCTCCTGCCTTGTGTACCCGGGCATGTAGAGGACGATCCCTTCGCTCGGTCCACCCGGCGAAAACGCGAACCGGACATTTTCCGGAGAGAGCGCGAGTCCCTGAAATGCGACGGTCCCGCTGACAGCGCGTCGCTTTCTGTACGTGACGACATTCCAGCGGCTGAGCGGAGGAGCGCCCCGGGCGAGGGCCTCGACCGCCGGGAACGCCTCACGGATGCCGCCGGCGCTGATGACAATCTCTCTCCTCCCCGCCTCAAGTGGGCCTATGTCGAATTCCAGGTCAGGATGGACGCGCCCGATGAGTTCCGTGAGCTCAGCGGCGCTTCCGTCTCCCCCGAACATTACCTCTTCTATCCGCAGGAACGTCCGCCAGAATTCCCTGATCGCTATCTCCTGAACAGCCATGCCCTGTCCGTTGTCTCCCCCTTTTCGTCGTATCCCCCCAGTATCAGGACGGATCCGGCATACAGTGTCGTCGCTGTGGAATAGCTGTACGGCCGGTCGAGTGACGCGATGATCGAAGGCTCCGCCTCTCCTCCTGCGGAATTCAACAGCTCGATCGCCCGGTCCCCCCCTGCGACGACCAGGCCCCCGTCTGCCAGCGGCGCAACGGCCATGCCGAACCTGGCCCGCGGGCGCTTCATGTCCGGGATCCTGATGAACTTTCCCCCCTCCGGATCATACCGTTCGATCAGCGCGAGGTCCCCTCTCCAGGCCGTCTGGTCTGTCCCCCCCAGTATCAGTATCTCACCCCTGTAGAGCCCGACCGCCGCCTGCTTGCAGCGCGGCTCCGCCATATCCCCGACCGGACTGAACGTCCCTGTCCCCGGGTCATAGACTTCGGCAGAGGCCAGGACCCCATCGCGGCGCGTCAGCCCTCCGGCGACAAGTACCCGCCCGTCCGGCATGAGCGTTGCGGTGTGAGAGTATCGCGGGACGGTCATGCTGCCGGTCGGGGTGAAGCTCTTCCTCGCCGGGTCGAACAGTTCCGCGCTCGCCGTCACATCGCGTCCGGTCCCGCCGCAGATCAGGACGTGGCCGCCGATCAGGAGAGTCGCGGTACACCCTCCCCGTGGGATGCTCATGCTCCCGATCGTCGTGAATTTCTCGCTCGCCGGATCGTACAGCTCAGCGCTCGACAAGACGCCCATGCGGTTCCATCCCCCCGTGATGAGCACCAGGCCCCCCGTCAGAAGCGTCGCCGTGTGCCCTCCCCGTGTGTACGACATCTCTCCCGTGTAGCTGAATCTTTTCGTGCGGGGATCGAATATTTCGGCGGTCGAAGAGTAGGTTTCGTCCTCCCCCCCGTGCTCTTTCCGGAACCCCCCCGTGATCAGCACCCTTCCGTCCGGCAGGAGCGTGGCTGCGTGGGAAGCGCGCTGTTCCGTCATCGTGCCGAATGGTTTGAGGAGAGGAGGAGGGGCTGTCCCCTTCGCCGCCTGCCGCTCCTCCGGAGCGGGTGAGCAGAGTGCAATCAGTATCAGGAGGATGGTGAATCCGCTCATGGGGGCCTCGTTCAGGATCTCCGGCGTCAGAATTTGAGGTGCTTGACTGTCAGTCCGTTGTTTATCAATTCTGCGAGGGAATCGATGCCGATCCGCAGGTGCATGTCCCCGAACTCGCTGGTCACTTTGTGGTCGCTCTCTGCCGTCTTCACCCCCTCCGGGATCATCGGCTGGTCGGAGACGAGAAGCAGCGCGCCGGTCGGGATCTTGTTGAAGAAGCCGGTGACGAATATCGTTGCGGTTTCCATGTCGATCGCCATCACCCGGATCCGGCGCAGGTACTGTTTGAACAGTTCGTCGTGCTCCCACACCCGGCGGTTCGTTGTGTAGACGGTCCCCGTCCAGTAGTCGCGCGCGTGGTTGCGTATCGTCGTGGAGATCGCCTTTTGCAGATTGAACGAGGGGAGCGCGGGGACCTCGGCGGGGAAGTAATCGATCGAGGTCCCCTCACCCCTGATGGCGGCGATGGGGAGAATCAAATCCCCCAGTTTGTTTTTCTTCTTGAGTCCTCCGCATTTTCCAAGGAACAGGCAGGCCTTCGGCCTGATGCTCGCAAGGAGATCCATCATCGTCGCCGCGTTGGCGCTTCCCATCCCGAAATTGATGATCGTGATGCCGCGCGCGGTGGCGTTGGGCATCGGCTTGTCTTTTCCACGCACCGGCACGTTGTGCCATGCGGCGAATTGTTCGACGTAAGCGCTGAAGTTCACAAGCAGGATGTGTTTCGCAAACGCATCGAGGGGCGTCCCGGTGTATCGTGGAAGCCAGTTCGCGACGATCTGTTCCTTCGTCCTCATTTGTCCTTCATGGCCTGGTTCCTGAGCATTTTTGTCATGTCGTACGGAGCCGGGTCCCCGCCGAGGTAAGTGTGGAACCAGTCGAGGTGCGCGTTGTAGTAAAACGGCATCGACTTCACGCCGTCCGGCCAGTGGCCGTCGTTGCTGAAGACGATCAGTCGGGAGGGGACGTGCATCTCCTGGAGGTCCGTGAAGAATTCGAGGCTTTGCGTGTAGGGGACCCTGTAGTCCCTCTCGCCCGTGATCACGAGGCAGGGGGTCTTGAAATTCTTCACCGAGCGGTTCGGCGACCATCGTTCATAGAGGTCTGAAGTCCACGGAGTCCCCCCGAGTTCGTATTCCGGGAACCAGAGCTCCTCCGTCGCACCGTGCATCGACGGAAAATCATAGACTCCCATCATGCAAGCGATCGCCCTGAACCGCGTCGTATGTCCCTCCAGCCACATCATCATCGTTCCGCCGTAGGACCATCCCATTGCTCCGAGCCGGTCTTTATCCACATAAGGAAGATTCGCGAGCGAGTCGGTGACCGCCATGACGTCCCGGAAGACTTTTCCCCCCCAGTCCCTTGATATCCCTTTTGTGAATTCCTGGCCGTACCCGGTCGAGCCTGTCGGGTTGGGGAAAGCGACGATGTACCCGGATCCGGGGTACACCTGCCAGTCCCCCCGGAACGCGTCCGCCCATTGCATCTGCGGGCCCCCGTGGACATTGACGATCAGAGGGTATTTCTTCTTCGGGTCAAAGTCATGCGGTGTGACAATGAACGTGTGTATCCTGCGGCCGGTGGGGGAGTTGATCCACAACTCCTGGGCGGGCCGGATGTCGACCGCTTCGGCGAGCTCTTTGTTGAAGAACGTGAGGCGCCTGGCGGTCCCCTCCGAGGTCGGCACGCTCCAGATTTCGCGGGGTTCCCCCACGGTCCTCCTGACGAATGCTGCAGTCTTCCCGTCCGGGGAGAGATTGAACGCGTCGATCATTCCGCTCTCGTAGATCTTCCTGAGCGTTCCGGATTCGATATCCAGCCTGTAGAGCGGTACGCGCCCCTCGACGTCCGCCGTGAAATAAATGCTCTTCGAGTCGGGCCCCCATGCAATCTCGTCCACCCAGTTGTCGAATTTCTCGCTGAGTATCCGTTTTTCCCGGGTGGTCCTGTCATACAGGGCGAGCCGGAACTTGTCCGATTCGTACCCCGGTACCTTCTGCGTCCGGTACGCGATGTATCTCCCGTCAGGGGACTATGCCGGGTCCCCGTCATATGCCTTGTTCTCCGACGTCAGGTTGACCGGGGCGCCGCCGGAGGGAGTGACCGTCCAGAGGTCCTTGTTTGTCGAACTGGCGTCCATGCCGTCCCGCTGGGACACAAAGCCGATCTCCTTCCCATCGGGAGAGAGATCGAACCCAACCCCGCCGAGCGAGAAGGGAGGAGAGTCGAACTCGCCCGGAGTCAGGTCCGTGTACGTCCCGGAGGAGATGCTGAACATGAGTATGTGCTTCCTTTTTCCGTCGCGCCACGCGGTCCAGTGACGGTAAAGGAGCCCGTCTGCCATGTGCGCCGCAAGAGGCCCGGCGCTCCAGGACTCCCCGGTGTGCCGGTTGCAGTCGTTGTCCGCCCCGCATTCGGGGTAGACCTCCGAATCAAACACGATTCCCGCGCCGTCTTTCGACCACTCGGGGTTTCCCACACCGGCGGAAAAATCAGTCAGTTGTTTCGGTTCTCCCCCTCCGAGGGGGATAATCCACGCCTGGGCCCCCTTGTTCCGCGTCGAAAGAAAGAGCAGAGATGATCCGTCGGGGGACCACCTGGGGTGGGTGTCGCTCCCGGTGTTGGCCGTCAGCCGCCTCTGGTTTCCTCCGTCGGAGTCCATGACGTAGATGGCCGCGCGCGTTTTTCCGCCTGCAAGTTCGTCTTCCCTGACAATGAACGCTATCTTCTTCCCGTCGGGGGAGAACTGCGGGTCTTCCACGTTCCTGATTTTGTAGAGGTCGGCGAGCGCGAACGCGCGTTTCTGCCCGTCAGCGTAGGAGACAAGGCAAGCCGCTACGAGAATCACAATGAGTTGTTTCATCGCCAAAGTCAGTGTCGGTGAAATCATGGTTGAGGAAAGAGGGCTGCCGCGCGTCGGCGCGGCGGATTGGTTGGTAACATACCAAAGGCGTCAAGCAAAATCAATCTGTTGCAAATCAGCGTCCCTCTGTCGATATTCTCTCTCGTCCGTTCAACCACTGGACCTCCCACGCCCGATGAATTCCACTCAAACACGCGCACTGATAAGCCTGGACGCGTTCCGCCGCAATATCGGTTGTGTCCGCTCATACTGCGGGAACGGGACCGGGATCATGGCAGTGGTCAAGGCGAACGCATACGGGCACGGTATGATTGAGCTTTCCCGGGAAGCGATCCGGGAGGGGGCTGACGCCCTGGCAGTCGCCCGCGTATCGGAAGCGCTCGAAATCCGGAGGAGTGGGATCGGTCATCCCCTTCTTGTCTTCGAGGTCCCCCCCCCATCCATGATCGACCCTGCGATAGCGGAAGGGATCGCGCTCTCCGTGAGTACCGCAGAGGGGGCAGCCTCCATCAGCCGTGCCGCGTCGCTGAGGCGGGGGAATGCTTCCGTTCATGTGAAAGTGGATACCGGGATGGGGCGGCTCGGGTTTCCCGATGACGCCGCCCCGGCGGATATCGCCTCCCTCCTCCGGCTTCCCCATCTGGAACTTGCAGGCGTGTACAGTCATTTTGCGACCTCTGAGGATCCGGATACCTGTTTTGCAGAGGCGCAGATTGCCCGTTACAATGAAGTGATCGAGAGCCTGCGCAGGATGGGGATAGAAGTCCCTCTCAGGCATATGGCGAACAGCGGTGCGGTGATCGCACTGCCGGATGCCCGGTTCGATATGGTCCGTCCCGGCATCATGCTCTACGGATATCCCCCCTCCCGGTCAATGACCCAGCGGTATCCGGTCACCCCGGTGATGTCTCTCATTTCGAACATCAGCATGCTCCGCATGGTCGGGAAGGGGACGAGCATTTCATATGGCCGCCGCTTTTTTGCTCCGCGGAGCACGACAATCGCAACAGTACCGATCGGTTATGGGGACGGATATACGAGGCTCCTGACAAACCGGGCGTCTGCGATTATCCGGGGAAAACTCTATCCCGTTGTCGGGACGATATGCATGGACCATCTCATGATCGATGTCGGAACGGATCCGGAATGCCAGACCGGAGACGATGTGACTTTCATCGGTACTGGCGGAAGCCGGTCGATCACGGCGTGGGATATCGCAGAGACGCTGGGGACGATACCGTACGAAGTGACCTGCCTCATTTCAGGGAGAGTTCCCCGTCTTTTCCTGGGATAAATCAGTAATTTGCAATTGGGAGACCGGTTGTATATATTCTCTACAGTCATGCGCCTCACCCGCCCAAAAATATCGCGGATTCTGCTTGCGTCCCTCTTCCTGGTTTTCAATGTCGGTCTACCGATCCTGATAGATTCATGCCCGATGCCGAAACCGGTGGGCTCAATGATGTGCCCTCTCTGTCACATGGATGGGGGAGAAGGAAAGGGGGAGGTCGTTAAAGGGAAGCCGTGCTGTTCTCCCTCCATCGCGGCCGGAGGGAACACGAATGAATTCCTCCGGACTCAGAAAAATGCGTATGATCCGGGTCCGTGCACCATGTGTCAGTCCGGTTTCGCTCCTCGTTGGTTCTTTTCCGGTTCACAGATCTCCGCTTCAACCCCTTCTCAATTTGCCCCCGACGACATTCCCGTCATACACTCGTCGCTTCTGATCTGATCTTCCTCCTCCTCCGGAGGGATTGGCGCATTTTCTGATCCGGTGCGCCAGGCCCCGCCATTCCTGTTTTCGTGTGAGAACAATTACCCGAGGTACATCATGACAGCACTTCTTTGCGGTCTCCTTGTAGCTATGTGGCCTTTCCGCACGCTCCTGCCGTCCGCTGCGGCCGATACCACGCGGCTGAGGGACCTCGTTGAGGAATCGCTCGACCGCAACCCCGAGATCGAATCTGCACGTCAGCAAATGGCCGTCATGGGCGCGAGGGTCCCGCAGGAGGCTTCGCTCCCTCCGCCGGAGCTCATATTCATGCGGGAAGGGATGCCGTCGTTCCGGTACTCCGAAGCGATGTTCTCCCGCATCGAGATCATGCAGATGCTCCAGTACCCCGCAAAGCTCTCGACCAGACGGGAGATTGCGGAAATCAACGCGGATCACGCCCACCATGATCACATGGAGAAAGAGTTCGATGTTCTCTACCGGCTGAAGTCTGCCTATGCGGAGCTCTGGTATCTGCAGCAATCGATCGCGCTCACCCGCCGCAACGGAGATCTGCTTCTCGATGCGCTTGCGGTGGTCCGGGCCCGGTACGGGGCGGGGAGCGCAGGGGAGGAGGGAGTCCTGAAGGCATCGCTGGAGTCCGCCAGGAACGACAACCTGGTCGTTTCGCTCCGGCAACGGGAGCTCGGCATGAAGTCGATGATCATGGCGATACTCGACCGGCCGGAGGGGGATACGCTCGGGATCGCCGTCATGCCCGATTCGCTCGTTCTCAACGTGTCTCTCGACACGCTCATTGCGAGGGGAATGGAATACAGGCCGATGCTCCAGCATGATTCGCTCGCTGTTCTCGAACAGAAGGCCCTTCTCTCCGCGGCACGGCAGGAATACATACCCGATCTCAGGATCGGCCTCCAGTACATGACCGCCCCCATGACCGGATTCAACGGCTGGACAGTGACTGCGGGTATCACGCTTCCGTTCGCCCCGTGGGCTCTCGGCGCCCGGTCCGGCAAAATTGATGAAGTGGAGGCCGGTATCGGCAAGGCCGCCGCCGCTCTCGCCGCCTCGCGGGCAATGGTGCGCGCGGAGATCCGGGACCGGTACTCGAGAGCGGTTGCGGACGGGCAACAGGTGGACGTATACCGCACAACGATGCTCCCCCGGGCACAGGGGGCGCTCCAGTCGGCCCTTGCAGCGTACCGGTCCGGGAGGGGGGATCTCCTCATGGTGCTCGATTCCTGCAGGATGTTGAGCGATGTGACGATGGAATCACTGATGCTCAGGATGGATTTTGCGCGCTCGATCGCCGGCATAGAACAGGAGATCGGCGTCAGAGACCTGACATATCTCCGCTGACATATCTCAAAGGAATGTACGATGAAAAAGACTCCGGCCTTTGTTGCTGCGTTTCTTCTGGTTGCGCTGGTTCTGGTTCTCTTGTTCCTCCGCCCTGCCGGGAGCAATCAGGCGGCCGGCACGGCGGCCCCCGCGGAAGGGGTCGAGTACTACACATGTCCCATGCACCCTTCGGTAATCGCCTACAAGCCGGGACCCTGTCCCATATGCGGGATGACGCTCGTGAAGAGGGTCTCGGGTGGACACCCCGGCGGACACGAAGCCCCGCGGGGGCGGGATGTGGTCGTCTCGCCGGAGCAGAGAGTCCAGGCGAACATCTCGACGTCGGCGGTCAGGTGGATGCCCCTCTCGGGCTCCGTTTCTGCATCAGCCGTCGTCGCATTTGCGGAGCCCTCCCAGTCGGTCGTCGCTGCAAGGGGACGGGGGCGCATCGAGCGCCTCTTCGTGGACAGGACCGGTGCCGTTGTCCGGAAGGGGGAACCGCTCCTCTCGATCTACAGCCCCGAGCTGATCAGCGCCGAGGGAGAATACCTGATCGCACTGGGAAGCGTGGAAGACGCCACCAGAGCGCAGCTGGTCGCGGCCTCACGGAAGCGGCTCACGGAACGGTTCGGAATTACGGAGTCTCAGATCGGTCGCCTCGAACGTGAACGCGAAATGCAGAGTTCCGCCACATATTCTTCCCCGATCGCCGGGACGGTGATTCGGAAGCCGGTTGTGGAGGGCCAGTATGTCGAGGAAGGGACGACGCTCTTTGAGCTGGCGGATCTCACCCGCGTCTGGGTGGTCGCCTCGGTCCCCGAGCAGGACATCCATTCCGTGCGGAGAGGAGACCCTGTGGAGGTAACGCTGGAGGCGTACCCCGGGCTTCTGTTGAAAAGTCATGTGGGATTCATCGAGCCTGTGCTCGATGCGGACTCCCGCACGGTCCGTGTCCGTACCGAGCTGGCGAACACGGAAGGGAAGCTGAAACCGAACATGTATGCCCGGATTGCACTGAAGCGTCCTCCCCGCCAGGCTCTCGTTGTCCCGACATCGGCGGTGCTCTTCACCGGGCGGCATCCCCTCGTGTGGGTTGAATCGGAGCCGGGGCGCTTCGCGCCGCACGTCGTCAGCGTGGGGCTCACATCCGGCGCATTCACTGAGATACTGAGCGGGCTCAACGAGGGGGACATGGTCGCATCGACGGGTGGATTCCTCATCGATTCCGAGAGCCGGCTCGAAGCCCCCGCCGGAGGAGAGCACAAATGATAGAGCGGATCATAGAATTCTCGGCGCGCAACAGGTTTGCCGTCATCATCGCGTACCTCGCGGTCCTGGGGTTCGGCATCTGGGGAATACTGACGACCCCTCTTGACGCGATCCCGGATCTTTCCGAAAACCAGGTGATCGTGTTCACCGAGTGGATGGGGCGCTCCCCGAAGCTCGTGGAAGACCAGGTGACGTTCCCGCTCGAGACGGCGCTCGAGGGGATTCCGGAAGTGCACGACATCCGGGCACAGTCGATGTTCGGCATGTCGTTCATCTACGTGATCTTCAATGAATCCACCGATCTCTACTGGGCACGGAGCAGGGTCCTGGAGAAGCTCTCCACAGTGCAGTCAGGCCTTCCTGCGGGGGCGAAGATGCAGCTCGGGCCTGACGGGACGGGTGTCGGGCACGTATTCTGGTACACGCTGGAGGGGAGGTACGATCTGGGAACGCTCAGGGGAGTGCAGGACTGGTATGTCAAGCTGAACCTGCAGGGGGTACAGGGAGTGGCGGAGGTTGCCTCCGTGGGAGGGTTCGTCAGGCAGTACCAGGTGGATGTCGACCCGTTCCTCCTGAAGTCGTTCGGCCTCACGCTTGCCGATGTCCGGAATGCCGTCATGCGTTCCAACAACGATGTGGGAGGAAAGATCATCGAGGTGTCGGATGCGGAGTACTTCGTCCGCGGGCAGGGGTACATCCATTCGGTGAAGGACGTCGAGGATATCCCCCTCGCAACCGCCGCCGGAGGTAACGCACTTCTGCTGCATCAGGTCGCCCGGGTCCAGCTCGGCGGGGATATCCGGCGCGGCTCCCTGGAAAAGGACGGGAAGGGGGAGGTCGTCGGAGGGATCGTAGTGATGCGGAGCGGAGAGAACGCGAAGGATGTCATCGACAGGGTGAAAAAGAGGATCGATGAGATCCGGCCCGGGCTTCCCCCGGGGGTGGAGATCCACACCGCATACGACCGGAGTTCCCTCATCTCCGCGGCTGTCGGCACATTGCAGCGCGCGCTCGTCGAAGCGGCGGTTGTCGTGACACTTGTGGTGCTTCTGTTCCTCCTCCATATCAGGAGTGTCCTCCGTGTCATCATCGAGATCCCGTTCGCAGTCCTGATCGCCTTCATATTCATGAGGATCTTCGGGATCAGCTCGAACATCATGTCGCTCGGGGGGATCGCGCTCGCCATCGGCGTGATCGTTGACGCGTCGATCGTCCTTGTCGAAAACGCGTACAGGAATGTCGCGGCGGAACAGGAACGGAAAGGGATCCTCACAACCGAGGATTATGTCGCGATCTCCATCCGCTCCGCGCAGCAGGTGGGTCCCGCGATATTTTTCTCAGTGCTGATCATGGTCGTGTCGTTCCTCCCCGTGTTCCTGCTCGAAGGTCAGGAGGGGAAGCTGTTCCGGCCGCTGGCGTTCACCAAGACATTTGTCCTTGCAGGATCGGCGATCATCGCGATCACGCTTGTCCCCATGCTCATGACGCTCCTGACGCGCGGCAAGTTCAGGACCGAGAACAGGAATCCGGTGACGCGCGTGCTGGCGGGGCTATACGCGCCGGTCATCCACCTGGCGCTCAAATACCGGAAAACCGCACTCGGGCTCAATGTGCTCGCGCTCCTGGCCGCCGTCCCGATGATACTCAGCATGGGATCGGAATTCATGCCGCCGCTGGACGAGGGGAGCCTCCTGTTTATGCCTGTGACTCTTCCGTCCGCCTCGATCACGGAAGTGAACAGGATACTCCAGGTCCAGGACGCCGCCATACTCACGGTGCCGGAAGTGGAGACAGTCCTCGGCAAGGGAGGCAGAGGAGAGACCTCTACGGATCCCGCTCCCCTGAGCATGATCGAGTCGATCATCCTGCTGAAGCCGAAGGAGGCGTGGCGTCCGGGGTTGACGAAGAACGACATCGTTGCCGAGCTGGACCGGAAGCTCCAGATCCCCGGCGTCCGGAACGGATGGACGCAACCCATCATCAACCGGATCAATATGCTCTCGACCGGGATCCGGACCGATCTCGGTGTCAAGGTGTTCGGGAGGGACCTTGACACGCTGGAGAGCCTGGCACTCAGGGTGGAAGAGATACTCCGCCGGATCCCGGGCACGGCCGACCTGTATGCCGAGCGCTCCGAGGGGGGGATGTTTCTCGACATCGCGATCGACCGGAATGCCGTCGGGCGTTACGGGGTCTCCGTCGGCGACGTACAGGATGTCATCGAAACCGCGCTCGGAGGAGAAAACATCGGGACCGTGATAGAAGGACGGGAGAGGTTTCCGATCCGGGTCCGTTATGATCGGGACGTGCGGAATTCCCTGGATGCGGTCCGGGCGCTCCCGGTTCCGACGAGACTCTCCGGCGGAGGATCCCCGCCCGCCGGTGTGAGTGTTACGGCTTCCGACGCCGGGATGCCGTCGGGCGGAATGACGGGGGCGTTCCCCCCCCTGCCGCCGCAGCCCGGCGTTTCACAGTCTCCGCTTTCGAGGCGCGCCTATGTTCCCCTTTCCGCGCTGGCGAGCATCACCCTGGAACCGGGTCCACCCATGATCGGGAGCGAGAACGGACAGCTCCGTTCGATAATCCTCCTCAATGTCAGAGGGCGCGACATGGGAAGCTTCGTCGGTGAAGCCCGTGAAACGCTCACACGCGATCTGAATCTCCCCGCCGGGTACACGCTCCGCTGGAGCGGTCAGTGGGAAAACCAGGTCCGGGCAAAGACCCGGATGCAGCTTCTGATGCCGCTGGTGTTCCTCATTATCTATATCATGCTCTATTTCGTTACGAGGGACTACCTTGAGGCATTCGTGGTGATGCTTTCCGTCCCCTTTGCGCTCGTGGGGGGGGTGTACCTGGTCTACTTTCTCGGGTACAATTTCTCTGTCGCGGTGTGGGTGGGCTTCATCGCGCTCTACGGCCTTGCGGTGGAGACGGGGGTGGTGATGGTGGTCTACCTCCATGAGGCACTCGACAGGCGGCTCCAGGCGCACGAGCGGGGAGAGCGCGGCCCTCTGACAGAGGAGGACATTACGGAAGCAACGATCGAGGGGTCGGTGCTCCGTCTCCGCCCGAAGGTGATGACGGTTGCGACCGCGATGATAGCGCTCGTCCCGATCATGTGGAGCAGCGGGACCGGGGCGGATGTCATGCAACCGCTCGTTGCGCCGATGATCGGAGGCCTCCTCACCTCCGCGGTCCATGTCCTTGTCGTGACGCCGGTCCTCTTCGCCTACATGAAACGTCACGCGCTCAGGAAGGGGACCCTGAAGGTTTCGCACATGAACAGGCGCGCGGGATGAGAGGGATTGCATGTTTCCCTTTTTCATAGTATTATTGAATTAATATACTATTTCTCTCACGAACCGGCAGGAATCCGCAAAAATGAAGCATATCAAAGAGATCGCCGTCATACTCGTCTTTGTCATCGCGGGTGTCGCATTTTCGCAGCAGGCGCAGGAGGGATCGAAAAAGTCCGCCGCCGCATCTGCGAAGAAATCCGAGTGTTGTTCAAAAATGAGATCGAAAGGTGAGGGGAAGATGGCCTGCTGTGCGTCTGACTCCACCTGCGCGAAGGACGAAAAGTCCGGCGGCGGGAAGCACTGAAGTTTGACAATCGGCCGGGGTTTGCGCACTTTATGTTCTCTCTCCCATAGGAAACGCCCGGCTTTCAGTTGCGCAAAGAGGTCACCGAAATGACACTACTTGTCGTGGATGACGAGCCGGAATACCGGCTGATCATGCGAAGCGTCCTGATGTCGGAGGGATGGGACGTCCTCCTCGCGGAGAACGGGGAAGAGGGGATTGCGAAGATGAAAGAGTCCAAGGTGGACATGGTGATCTCCGACATCTATATGCCTGTCATGGACGGCATAAGGTTTCATCGCGAGGTGCGCGGGATGCCTGAGTTCGAAAAGACCCCTTTTCTCTTCGTCTCCGCGTACGACGATCAGCACACGCTTGACGCCGTGAAGGATCCGCGCTATGAAGGATTCCTCCGGAAGGCACGGCCGGTCGAAGAAATGATCGAATGGATCAACTACCTGACCACCCCCGAAGATAAGAGACCCAAACTCCCTCCGGGCGGTGCCCGGACCAGGAGTCAGACGCAGACGCGCTTCGGCTCACGCGGAGGGAGCGGCACACCGACGCTGTGAATGATCCGGCTGCACCGCTGTCGCCGTGCCCGGCCGTCTCAAGCCATTGCGCGGCATTCTGCTCGTCATCCTTGCGTACTGTCCTCACATCTCCTCCCTGAAACCAGAATCGGAGCTATGAGCAATCACATCAGAAAACCCGCGACCCTGATTACGGGTGCCAACGGGGAGATGGGGCACGGCCTGATCGAAGCCCTCGCCTCCTCCGGTTCGAACATCATCATCGCCATCGACCTGCGCCCCGTTGACGAATCCCTCCGCTCGAAGTGCACGGAGACGATCACCGGCGACATACTCGAACAGCGGCTGATGGAACGTCTCCAGAGCGAGTACGAAATCCACACGATCTATCACCTGGCGGCGCTCCTCTCCACGCGCGCTGAGTTCACTCCCGAGTCGGCGCACAAAGTCAACGTGGAAGGGACGATGTACCTCCTCAAACTTGCCGTCGAACAATCGCGGTGGCACGGTTCCCCCGTGAAGTTCCTGTTCCCGAGCTCCATCGCGGTGTACGGGCTCCCGTCCGTTTCCGCGAAGAAGAAGGCGGGAAAAGTCGCGGAAAAAGACTGGACGATGCCGATCACCATGTACGGATGCAACAAGCTGTACTGCGAGCACCTCGGGCGGTACTACGCACGTCACTACCGCCAGCTCGCCGCCGACACGGAGAAACGGGGGGGGGTCGATTTCCGGTGTATCCGCTTTCCGGGACTCATCAGCGCTGTCACGGTGCCGAGCGGCGGTACGAGTGACTATGCGCCCGAGATGCTTCATGCGGCGGCGCAGAAGCAACACTACGACTGTTTCGTGCGGGAAGACGTCCGCATCCCCTTCATGGCAATGCCCGACGCTATCAATGCACTTCTCAGGCTGGAGGCCGCCCCTTCGTCGTTGCTCTCGCAATCGGTGTACAACATCACCAGCTTCAGTCCCTCCGCGGGTGAAATTCGTGCGATCTCGCTCCGTGCGTTTGGGGGGGCAGACATCACATTCCGGCCTGACGACAAGCGCCAGGCGATTGTCGATTCGTGGCCCGAGGATGTCGATGACAGCGCCGCCCGCAGAGACTGGGGGTTTGCCCCGTCGTTCGATCAGCAGCGCGCGTTCGATGAGTACCTGATTCCGGGGATCAGGCGGAGGTATGCGCAGTGAAAATTCCCCTCCTTGTCCCGCTCCTGCTCGCCGGGTGTCTCACGACTTCCGCACAGGTCACCGATTCGGCAAACGGGTATGATCCCATCGCCGGACAGCTCCTCCGCGCAGGGCTCGGCAGGCTCGGTGCCTACGGGATGCTGGAGCGGTTGACGTCGCACGCAGGGCACCGGCTGAGCGGCTCCGCCGGGGCTGACACTGCCGTGGAACTGGCGAAGAGGTTGATGGAAGAGAGGGGATTCAGCGGCATGCATCTGGAGCATATCATGGTCCCCCGCTGGGAGCGCGGGACGACGGAGAAGGCATTCATTGTCATTCCCGGTAGGGCGAATATTCCCGTCGCCGTGTGTGCGCTCGGGGGGAGCATCGCGACTCCCGCCGGCGGGATATCCGCCGGTGTGGTGGAAGTGAGATCGTTCGAGGAGCTGGAACATCTCGGGACCGCCGCCTCGGGGAGAATCATATTCTTTAACCGTCCCATGGATCCATCGCTACTCAACACGTTTGAGGCGTATGGAGGGGCGGTTGATCAGCGGTCCCGGGGAGCCATCCAGGGGGCAAAATCCGGTGGCGTGGCGGTCCTTGTCCGTTCCATGACGCTCGCAATTGACAGCGTCCCCCACACGGGGGGGATGGGATATCAGGACGGCGTGAAGAAAATCCCGGCAGTGGCGATAAGCACAAGAGACGCGGAGAAACTGAGTGCGCTCCTCCGCAGGGGAGAGCCTCTCCGGGTCAAATTAATACTCTCGTGCAGGACGCTCCCCGATGCTCCCTCGGCGAACGTGGCAGGAGAGATCACCGGGACGGAGAGACCGGGTGAGGTGATTGTCGTAGGGGGGCATCTCGACGCATGGGACAAAGGATCCGGGGCGCACGACGACGGTGCCGGATGCGTACAGGCGATCGAGGCGCTCGATCTCCTCCGGACGCTGGGGCTCAAGCCGGTGCGGACGATCCGGGCTGTGATGTTCATGAACGAGGAGAACGGCCTCCGGGGAGGACGGGGATATGTCGCGGACCCGCTCAGGCGCTCCGAAAAACACGTGGCAATGATTGAATCAGATGCAGGGGGATTTGCCCCGAAAAGGTTTTTTGTCGATGCGGATTCCGCCGTCCGCACACAAATCTTCCACTG
>Ga0182017_10002051_pt1 | contig 15441 bp, 15 predicted proteins | sample 712E3DmetaG_FD_120492 | JGI IMG/M metagenome (GOLD analysis project Ga0182017, IMG submission 120492) | Permafrost microbial communities from Stordalen Mire, Sweden - 712E3D metaG | ecosystem: Environmental > Terrestrial > Soil > Wetlands > Permafrost | place: Sweden: Stordalen | collected... | reverse complement strand
TCTTTTGTTAAATTTGAATATTTTGCAGGAGAATGTTGGTGTTGTAGATGTATTTCCAAGTAATGCTTCTTTGGCTGACTATTTAAAGACAATATATGTGAATTGGGAAATATTGCCACCTGGAGAGAAAGATGAAACGGTAAATAGAATAGTTTCAGGTGTCGGACCAATTTCTGAAGAAATCAAGAAAAGGCTTATCGCAAGGGTTGATTTATTCTCGAAATTAAATCCGACTGCATATATAAGGGGTACAAGTGGTTTTCGTCGTTACTTTGGAGCGAAATTCCATAATGATTTAGTTGCTTTCGAAAATCTTGATTATGGAAATGCAGCCTATGTTATGTTCGAAGACTGGGAGAAACTAAGTAAAATGAGCCGTATTGATTTACTCAGCGGTGATCGGAAGGGATTTATTCGGGTTATACATCGTCATGGTTGGGAAAAAGAACTCAAACAAATAATTAAAATGGAAAGGTAATCATTTAATGAACGCCGGTGGTGGAAACATCATCGGCGTTTTGTTATATTAAATCATCATTATCGAAAGTGACTCGCATGTCCGTCTTACCAACAGAACCTCCACAGGAGCCAGAGCAAGATTTAATCGGAACTATATTAAAAAAAATTATTGTGACATTCCTTGGTGCGATACTTGGTTTTGTTTTAATTCCGTTAGGATACCTCATTCCATCAATGCTTGATCTTGATATAACAGAATTCGAAGCATCGAGTTCGGCTTATTTCATGGTCTCGTTAGCGATTTGGATACTTATCGGTTTAATTACACCTTTTAGGTCTTTACGCAGAGTGTTTGAAGAATTAAAAGGCTTGATGATGGAACATGTTGTTATTTTTATTATGGCGGTTATTGTCTTCGTACTCGTTTACTGGTTTTTTATATCATTCGTTGTATCACAGATCGTTTCGGTAATTGGCGTTGAATAGAAATTATTCTTTTTATCGTTCTGAATAAATCTTATGATTTTCGATATCAGTAAATAGTTGAAGAGAGTCAGAATGATGGTCAGGATCGTCGGTTTGACGGTCGGGAGTATAACACTTTGCAGCAAAATTAATAAATGGTGATAATGAAAACATCATCGGCGTTCGTATTCAATAGAGAATATTATTATGGTTCTAATTTTATTAATGATTATCGCTTTCTATCCTTTGTTTTATTTCATATTTATACTTTTGACGCCAACGAGAGAGATGGATTTCTGTCCTGCGCTTGTTTTTCTCACTAAATAGCAATACACTTCCACAAAATATTCTCATAAAAGTATTATATCTCCAACAAAAAAGTGAGGAGGTTCATATGTCGAACTATATTAAAGATCTCATTGCGGAGGTCAAAGTAAAAACCCCGGCGGAGCCGGAGTTTCACCAGGCAGTAGAGGAAGTTTTAGAATCGCTTATCGTCGTGCTGGATCGTCATCCGGAATATCGTTCTGCAAAGATTCTCGAACGCATGCTCGTGCCTGAGCGTGTGATTATGTTCCGAGTTCCATGGGTTGACGAACAAGGCGAAGTTCAGGTCAATCTCGGTTACCGTATTCAGATGAACAGCGCAATTGGTCCATATAAAGGCGGCTTACGGTTCCATCCTTCCGTGACTCTCGGCATTTTGAAATTCCTGGCGTTTGAGCAGGTCTTCAAAAACAGTCTCACCTCTCTCCCGATGGGCGGAGGCAAGGGCGGCTCGGATTTCGATCCCCACGGCAAAAGCGATCTGGACACCATGCGTTTCTGTCAGGCGTTTATGAGCGAATTGTTTCGACACATTGGTCCGGATACCGATGTCCCCGCCGGCGATATCGGCGTCGGGGGGCGCGAGATCGGATATCTTTTTGGTCAATATAAAAAACTGCAAAATGAATTCACCGGTGTTCTTACAGGCAAGAGTTTGAACTGGGGCGGCTCACTTATTCGTCCGGAAGCAACGGGCTACGGTGCTGTGTATTTTGCTTCGGAAATGCTCGCGGCAAGAGGAAAAACTATCGAAGGTAAAGTGTGTCTTGTCTCCGGGAGTGGTAATGTGGCGCAGTATACAGTAGAAAAAATAAATCAGATGGGCGGAAAAGTCGTAACACTTTCCGATTCCAACGGGTACATCTACGATGAAGAAGGCGTCGACGAAAAGAAGCTTGCATTCGTGATGGACCTGAAAAATACACGGCGCAAGCGTATCTCGGAGTATGCCGACAAGTACACGAAGGCAGTGTATATACCGATTGACCCGAAACTTGATTATAACCCGTTGTGGAATCACAAAGCGGATTGTGCATTTCCAAGTGCAACACAAAACGAGATTAACGGTAAGGATGCACAGAACTTACTGAAAAACGGCGTCTTTGTGGTTGCCGAAGGGGCAAATATGCCAACGACGCTCGATGGCGTAAAGATTTTCCTTGATGCAAGAATTTTATATGGACCGGGTAAAGCAGCCAATGCCGGCGGTGTTGCAACATCCGGATTGGAAATGTCACAAAACAGCATGCGTTTGCCGTGGCCGCGCGAGGAAGTAGATAATCGCTTGCACCAGATCATGAAGAGGATTCATAAAACTTGCGTTGATGTCGCGGAGCGATTCGGTACTCCCGGCAATTATGTTAACGGCGCCAACATTGGAGGATTTCTTAAAGTCGCTGATGCGATGATGGATCAGGGAGTGGTATAGTTGTATCGAAAGCGCATCGCTTATCGCAGCTATGAACGCCGGTGGTGGAAACAACATCGGCGTTCTGTGTTTTATGCTTTTCCCATCATTTCTACAAATTGTGCAAACAAATAATCACTGTCGTGCGGGCCGGGAGATGCCTCCGGATGATATTGGACAGAGAAAATAGGCAGCGAACGATGGCGGAATCCTTCGTTCGTATGGTCGTTCCAATTCTCGTGAGTGATCTCGATAGATTTTGCGTCAAGTGAATCCGGATCAACTGCGAAACCATGATTTTGCGAAGTGATTTCTATCGAACCGGTTTTCAAATTCTTTACGGGATGATTTCCTCCGCGGTGTCCGAATTTTAATTTAAATGTCTTTCCGCCTAATGCCAGCGCCAACAGCTGGTGGCCAAGGCAAATTCCAAAGATCGGTTTCGTTCCAATAAGTTTTTTGAGGGTTTCGATTGCGTACGTGACCGCCGCTGGATCACCCGGACCGTTTGAAAGAAAAATCCCGTCCGGTTTCATTTTTAAAACATCTTCTGCTGAAGTTTGTGCAGGCACTACAGTTAAACTGCATCCGTAGGAAGTCAGCCGGCGCAAAATATTATGCTTCACGCCATAGTCGTACACGACAACATTCCATTTTTTTCCAGAATCATGATGTTGTACCAACGGTAGAGCAAATTGTGTTTTATCAACATCATCCCATGTGTACGATCCGTGTGTTGTCACACGGCTGGCAAGATCGAGTCCGGCCATTTGCGGCGACTTCTTTACTTTGATGAGCAAACTTTTATCATCTAAATCTTCAGTAGAAATAATACCGCGCATTGCACCAACGGAGCGGATGATCTTCGTCAGCATCCGTGTATCTATACCTTGAATGCCGATAATATTGTTTTTTATAAGCCAATTGCCGAGACTTTCCGTTGAACGATAATTGCTTGGAAATTCACTATATTCTTTCACGACGAATCCTGCAACGTGCGGCTTGACTGATTCGAGGTCTTCCGTATTCACACCGTAATTGCCGATGAGTGGATACGTCATTGTCACGATTTGACCTGCGTATGATGGATCGGTCAGGATTTCTTGATATCCGGTGAGACTGGTGTTAAAAACAACTTCTCCGGTCGTTTCACCGCTTGCACCGAATGATTCACCGGTGAATATTGTGCCGTTTTCTAGAACAAGTTTTGCTTTCATAACTGGAATAAGATAAGAAGAAATGTGAGGCGATGCAATTTCCTGCAAATTATGACTAGTGCAAGATTTTTTCCACTGAATCAGAGCACTCACTCTCTGTGAGTGCTTACCTTGACAAAGGAGCGTTTAATGGTTAATTTTGTATTGGAGATATAGGTGGTGAATGGTAGAAGTGACTAACAAAAACCAAAAGCTGACCGAACGTGAACAGAGTATTTTGCACCATGTAGTGTACAATTATATTCAAACAGCTGTTCCTGTCGGCTCGCGGTATATTTCAAAGCATTTAGAAAAAAGCCTCAGCGCGGCTTCTATTCGCAATGTCATGGCAGATCTGGAAGAAACAGGGTTTTTGTCTCATCCGCATACGTCGGCAGGCAGAGTGCCGACTGATCTCGGATACAGATTTTACATCGATTATCTGATGGAGATGCAGCAGCTGGGTGACGATGAGAAAGTGCGAATTCAGCAGCAATTAAATCAGACAAATGATGCAGATGATATGCTGCGCGAAACTTCAAAATTGCTGGGGAAGATTTCACGTCAACTGAGCATTGTGACATCGCCGCATTTAAGCAGCGGCGTGTTTGACAAAATTGAATTGATTCCTATTGCGAGCTCGAAATTGCTTGTCGTTATTTCAATTCGCACAGGTATTGTGCGAACGATTATGTTGGAAGTCGGCACTGAGGTCTCGCGTGATCATCTCGATCAGGTTGGCCATCTCATCAACGAGCGGCTATCCGGATTAACGCTCAAAGAGATCCGCGATACGTTCTTTGACCGCGTTCGGGATGTACAGAACGAAAAAACCGGATTGATCCGGCTCTTTGTTGAATCGGTTGATCAACTTTTTACTGATTCCAAAGACCGCGAAAAAATACTTATCGGCGGGACGAAAAACATAATAGACCAGCCGGAATTTATCGATCCAAAAAATTTTCGATCTGTCATTGAGCTTATTGAGAATGAAGATATCATTGTTCACTTATTGGAAAGGCATGATGAATCACAGAGGAATTTTGTGGTCACGGTCGGCTCAGAAAATAAAGAGGAAACAACAAAAGAATACAGCTTTGTTACAGCAACGTATGATGTTGGCGGAGTGACGGGTCGTGTAGGTATTATCGGCCCAACGCGTATGAATTACGGCAAAGTCATTCCGCTGGTCGATTACGTGGCGCAGGCGATTGCAAAGATGTTAAATTCATAAGAGAAATAACCGCAGGAATTGCCATGCGGATGAAATCATTAGATAAGAAATGGAAAAGAACGATTTGGAAAAAAAAATAAATGGGACTGAAGAAGAACAAAAACTGGAAGCATCGCCGCAAACCAAAGTGACGGGTGGTGAAGCATCGAATCTTCAGGCAGAAGAACTGCAGAAGCAAGTGAATCAATACAAAGATATGCTGTTGCGAAAGGCAGCTGAGTTTGACAATTTCAAACGGCGTATCGAAAATGAAACAACGAATATTGTTCGGTTTGCGACCGAATCTCTCATTGATGATTTGCTACCGATCATGGACGACTTTGAGCGCTCACTGAAGCATAGCAAAGAAAGCAAAGAATCTGATGCTGTAAGTAAAGGCGTGGAATTGATTTATCTGAAATTAGTGAAAGTACTGGAAGGGCGGGGTGTGAAAACATTTGAGACGGTGGGGAAGGAGTTCAGCGTCGATTTTCACGATGCACTGATGCAAATGCCGAGGAAAGATCTCCCGCCTCATACGGTCATTGAAGAGGTTGAAAAAGGATATATGCTGAACGACAAAGTGATTCGGCACGCAAAGGTGGTTGTTTCTTCCAGTCTGCCGGAAGACCAGACCGAAGCAAAACAGTTGGAATCATCCACCAGCACTTCAAGGGAATAAGCAGGTATGGCGAAAAGAGATTTTTATGAAGTACTGGGACTTGAACGAAATGCTTCGCAAGATGAAATCAAAAAAGCGTACCGCCAATTGGCAATGAAATATCATCCGGACCGGAACGCTGGGAATAAAGAATCAGAAGAAAAATTCAAAGAAGCAGCAGAAGCGTACGAAGTGCTTGGTGATCCGGAAAAGAAACAGCGGTATGACCAGTATGGTCATGAAGGATTGCGCGGTACCAACTATCGTGACTTTACAGATATCAATGATGTCTTTAATACGTTCGGTGATATTTTTAGCGGCGGATTCGGTGGCTCGATTTTCGATGAAGTGTTTGGCGGCGGCCAGCGGTCGCGGCGGCGCTCTTCTGCACACCATGGGCAGCCGGGCTCTGACTTGCGTATGCGTCTCTCTTTGACGCTTGAAGAAATTGCCAGCAGTGTGGAAAAGAAAATTAAAGTAAAGCGACAGAAAAAATGTGATATTTGCAACGGAAGCGGAGCAAAAACATCCAGCGGAAAAACGACGTGTCCTCAATGCGGCGGCAGCGGCGAATTGAGACAAGTGTCACGCTCTATGTTCGGTCAGTTTGTGAATATCACCACATGTCCGAACTGCGAAGGTGAAGGACGCATTGTTAAAGATCCATGCCTCACGTGTTCTGGCGAAGGACGGGTGCAGGGCGAATCGACTATCAAGGTTACTGTGCCGGCTGGCGTCACAGAAGGAAATTATATCACGCTCACTGGTCAAGGCAATGCCGGGCGGCGCGGCGGTCCTGCGGGCGACATCATTGTTGTTATCGACGAGGAACCACATCAGCACTTCAAACGCAACGGCGACGATATCGTTTACGATTTGTGGATTAGTTATCCGACAGCAGCACTGGGCGGCGAGGTGGAGGTTCCCACACTGACAGGAAAAGCGAAACTTGTCATAGATCCTGGAACACCTGCGGGCAGGCTATTGCGGATGCGCGACCGCGGTATTCCCCACCTGAACAGCTACGGCCGCGGAGATGAATTAGTGCGTGTGAATGTTTGGATACCGATGAAAATGAACAGTAAAGAAAAGGAATTATTGCGCGCTCTCTCTTCATGCGAACATGTCAATCCAAGCGATGAGGAACGCCGCAACAGTGACCGGACTTTCTTCGAAAAAGTGAAAGATGTTTTCTCTTGATCGGACATGCTGAAGCGTATCGCAGACTGGATTGCATTGACGAAGACAGAGCGGAAGGTGATTCTGTTCCTCGTTTTGACATTTCTTGCCGGTGCTGGCATCCGCTTGTATCAAACGATGTCGCCATCTGCGCAGCAATTCGATTACAGTGCATCTGATAGTACGTTCACTGCACTGAGTGCGGCGCCGGAAGATAGTTCCGCCGGAGCGACCAACGAAGGGATTGAAGACGCATCAGGCAAACTCAATATCAATACAGCAACAAAGCAGCAGCTTTTAGATTTACCGGGCGTTGGTGAAGTGACAGCTGATCGCATTCTCACATATCGGACAGATTCAGGCAAGTTTTCCAACGTTGATGAATTACGTGCTATAAAAGGAATGAGTAAAAAGAAATTAGAAAATCTTAAACCGTTGATTACAACACAATAGTCACTACTAAATCGAGAGATTTTTCGCATGAAAGCAGTCAGGTATATAGGTGTTTCATTCCTCGACGGAAAAATCCAATTAGCTGAGGTTGAGCACAAAAGAAAGAAATTAACCGTTACGGTATTGGCGGAACGGGATTCGGTAATAAATTTTGCACAAGAAGGAACGAATCTTTCGGCCGCGCATCCGCAACTGGGGATATTTGTGTCGGAGATGAAAGGCCTTTTCAAACAGCAAAAGGTAACTGCAGAAAATATTTCATTTGCACTTCCCCCCGGCCCGATGTTTATCAATATCATTCCCGTTGATCCCGGATTGAAGGGAAAAGATTTATCGCAATACCTTCAGTGGGAAATGAATCAGTATTTTCCAGACGCGACTCCAAAAGATTTTTTAATCGGTTCAGACAGTCTGCCGCTTGAAAGTAAAACGGCCCAGCAAACATTTATGGTAGGAATACGGCGTGGCATAGCAGCATTTCTACAAAAAGTGGTAGCGGGATTAAAAATGAATCTGAACATTATCGATATTGATCAGTTCAGCACGGAGAAGACACTGATCACCAATTATCCCGAGATCCTTGAGCATGAAATCGTTCTCTTCGGCCTTCGCAAAAACGGCGTAGATGCAAGCCTCATTCACAATGGTGCGATGACGGATTACAGGGCGTTCCATTATAACGGCGACACCAATCCGACAAAACCTATTTTGGAATATTTAAAGTACCTTCGACAAAGAGATATTGACACGCCGGCAGCTATTCTTCTCCATGGTGTAGATATTGCACAGGATTTTGTTGTATCGCTTCGGACAAAGACCGGCATTAAACAGACCCTTGCGATGAATTCGCTTCGAAAAATCCGAGCCTCGGATAAATTATCAAAACAGTTTATGAAAGAAAGCTACCGGTTCGCTGCGGCAATCGGATTGGCGCTGCGTAAGAAATGAGGATTATTGCAGGCGATTTCCGCGGCCGTACACTTGAGTCGGTTCGCGATTTGTCCGTCCGTCCGACGACAGACCGCGCGAAACAAACTATCTTTGATATTCTCGCGAACCGCATCGAGTTTGACGGTTTGGAGGTGTTGGATCTGTTCGCCGGCAGCGGCAGTCTTGGTCTGGAAGCGCTAAGCCGTGGTGTCAAGAGTGTCACCTTCATAGACAAAGCTCGTACATCATTGGAAGTAGTGGAGAAAAATGTAGCTGCCCTTGGATGTGAATCACAGTGTTCTATATATCAAGCGGATGTATTTTGGTATCTGAAGAATATCAATCGCTCGTTTGATCTTGTCTTTACCGATCCACCGTATAAATTGGAAAACATCGGTGTGCTGCCAAATGCTATATATGATTCTGGTATTGTACACAACGGTACATATGTGGTGATGGAACACAGCCGAGAATCTATCATTGAATTGAACGAGCAGAAATACGAAATTCTTCGGAAAGCATTTGGTCAAACAACCGTACTCATTCTGAGAGCCATTGTCCCACCAGCACCGCCAAGGACATAAAATGAAAATTGCCATTTATCCCGGAACATTCGATCCTGTCACAAATGGTCACATTGATATTCTCGAACGTGCACTTAAACTGTTCGATAAAGTTATTATCACTATTGCAGGGAACACGGCGAAGAACCCGCTCTTCACGGAAGTGGAACGAATCGCGCTTCTCCGGCAAGTGACGAAGCGTTACAAAAATGTCGAAGTGGACTCTTTTAAAGGATTATTAGTAGAATATGTACAGAAGCGGAACGCCATTTCGGTCGTTCGCGGTTTGCGCGCAATGACGGATTTCGAGTATGAGCTGCAAATGGCACTAATGAATCGGAAATTAGACGAGAAGATGGAAACAGTGTTTCTGATGCCGAATGAAAAGTATACATACCTGAGTTCAAATTTTGTTCGGGAAATTGCTCGTTTAGGCGGCGATGTAAGCAAGTTCGTTCCGCCGATAGTTCTGAGAGCACTTCGACAAAAAAACAAACGATAAAATTTTTATTACCAGAGAGTGTAAGAAATTATATCCTATCGAATAACCAATGCTTCTAAAAATTCCCCAAAAAATCTATAATTATACGCCCGGATGCAACCAGAGCATATAGGAATAATCCTATTCAAAACTCCGCTATTTCCGGATTCCATTTAATGTAAATTTATAGCTCATTATATGGCGCGAATGAAAATGTGAAACATTCTTTTTACGAGACGAGGACATATTTTTCGTGCCAAGTGAGATATAGGTGAATGGAGAAAGAACAGTCAATATTCAGGCAACTTTCTACAGCTTCCTATTCAATTCATATGTGATAATTGAAAACATTATTATTCTGCAATATAATCGGGTGGGTGTTATGCATAGTGGACCTGCAAGGCGGAAAATAGTGAATCGCAGGGAAAAATTGAATTGACAATCCCGGATAAAAATAGGATGGTCGCAAAGGACCATCTTCTTGCTTCCGATAAGTACCTTAAGAATAACCTTTTTGACAAGGCTCGTGAAGAAATACAAATTGCGAGTCAGGTTGATCCTACGAATCCGTACATCTCCGCTTTTGAAGAACGGTTAAAGCTTTTTGAAGAGACGTATATAAAACGACATCCCAATATAAACCCACAAAATGCCCCGCAGGATAGCAACGCAATGAATACCATGGTCGTCACACAGCCTCAACCTGTATTGATGATGAATCCGACCGTAGCGCCGCCTATCGAGTCTCCTCGAGTTTCATCAAAAGAAGAACTGCTCACGTCAACGATTATGGAAATGCGTCACCAGATTGAGGAGCTGAACCGGGCACTTAATCATGAACGATTGGCTCGCGAAGAAATTGTAACCCAGCAACTTGACGCATCGGTCCGTCAATTACGTGCTGCACTTGAGAAGGCATGGCAATTTGGCGCACCAAAAAACAATGAATCAGAGGAAGTGAAGAGATTAGTACGGATCCTCAATATATCATCCGATGTAGAAACATCGGTCACGCGCGAAGTCAAACTGACGATGTATGGCAAGGCAGTGAAAGAAGTCATCGCTAAACGAAAATTATTGCGGAGCTCATCATCTACACTTGAGTGGCTCCGGAAAATATATCAGGTCTCTATTAATGAATACCTCGAATATGAGTCGCATTTTTTAACGGAATTGGTGACAAGTCAATTCCGAGGCACCATGCTATTCGTGTCTCCGGACGAGAAGCTGCGGGGAGACTTCGTTCCACGGTTTAAGGAAATCGGATTTGCAGTTGCTTCTGCTTCGACAGCTGAAGAAGCACTTGAAAAAGTTGAAAAACTCAACCCTGCAATTGTTCTCTGCGATACAATGTCTGAGAAGGGTGGATTAAGCGGTTTTAAATTCCTGCATTTTTGGCGCACGCGTTCAAAGAATCAAACGGTGCCTTTCATTTTGTTGTGCGAACCTCTTGAGGAAAACGAAATTCGTGCTTCTGAATTAAAAGAAGCCGAAGGTTTTATCTCTAAAACTTGTGAATTCGATGAAATCAACAGCATGGTTAGTGAAAAGTTGCAGCATATTCGTGAGTACATCGGGACGCTTACATGATCATTCAAAAGAATATATTTTTTATCACTCAACGATCACATGGAGGTTAAATTAATGGGCAAAGTTGTTCTATTAGTGGATGATGACGAAGATAACCGTGAATTAGTGAAGTTCGTTGTCTCCCGAAGTCGCCTCGATCTCGAGCTCGTGATTGCAGTGAATGGTCTGGATGCAATCCAGTATATCAAAATAAAACGTCCCGATCTGATTTTGATGGATATGCAAATGCCTGTGATGGATGGTTATGAAGCTGTGTCTGTCATTAAAGGAGATCCACTATACAGTTCAATCCCGATCGTCGCGTTTACCGCGCAAGCCCGTCCTGAAGATATTGCGCGTACGCGTTCGCTTGGTTGTGTAGAGCATTATACAAAACCGATGGACCCTGAGGAATTGCTGAACACTATTCAGAAATATATCGGTTCTGAGTGAACCGAAGGGGATAGGATATTAATATGAAAAAGGTATGCAGTTCGAAAGGAGTGTTTGAATGAAAGCTTCAATTCTTGTTGTTGACGACCAGGCAGCGATTGTCCTGTCCAGTCAATACAAACTAAAATTACAGGGGTATGATGTCGATACAGCAGGGAATGGTGAGGAGGCGCTCAATCGAATCGATCAAAAAAATTACGATATCGTACTCCTCGATATCAATATGCCGATCATGAATGGAATACAAGTGTTGGAATTTATTACGGCAAAACATCCCTATACGGACGTAGTCATGATGACCGCCCTTGACGATTATTCTATGGCGACAGAGTGTATGGAGAAGGGAGCAAAAGATTATTTATTAAAACCTATCGACCTCACAGAGTTGGTTTCACGAATTAATTCATTGCTCCGCGTGCGTGAATCTGAACATCGATTTTTAGCTCTCCGAAATTTATGGCAGTCCACTGTGTTGTTTGATGTATTAGGCTCACTTCAAAGTATTCAATTTATCATGAACCATACACTTGAGTCTATGGAATCCGGCGTACCGGAAAAAGACAGGGCTTTGCTCTTACATGCTCTCGAGATGAACGATCAAATTGCTCATACGCTGAAAGAAAGCATAAAAGTCAACGATTTTGCAGTGTGCAACCGCTTCCATAAATGCGCAGATTGTGCCCTCAAAGATGTAGAAAATATAAAAAAATTCGATCGTACAGACGGATTTTTTCTTGTCCGTCAGGCGGATACTGATCTTGGTTCGTTGATAAAACGGATAGCCGACCGTTATGAATCATGTATTCTGGAAAAGAAAATTGTGTTCAAGCAAGTGAATGATTCACAACTTTCTCAAGTAAAATGCGACGCAGAACGTATTGAACAGGTCGTGAATAGTATTTTTGAGACCGCCATAAAAGCGTCCAACAACGGTGACCTCCTTAGTGTAACACTCTCGAAATCTCACGTCAGTTTACAAGGAGAACCATCGGAATGTGCGATTTGTAAGATTGAGTACTCAAATCGTTCGGTGACCGCTGAAAATCTCTTGAGTGGTATGACCGAAAAAGAAACCGAATGGAAAAATATCGATGACAACGTAAATGAAAACACTTTAAATCTTACCATCTCTCGGAGAATCATAGAAGGTCAGGGTGGTGTTTTCCAGGTGGCTGCCGGTGATGATCATCGCATCCAAATAACAATAGCACTGCCTATCGATAGAGCGAGTTGATCGATTTCCTGCAGTGAGGCTAAAACAGCTTTTCAGCATTTCGGTTTTTTATGCGGTCAGATGCAAAATACATGAAAGGCGAGCACTATCGACGTACGACCAGCGTTCTATGAAATCGGTAGCCGCACAATAAATATACTGCCTCTGCCTTCTCGGCTTTTTACTTCGATCGAGCCATTATGAGCTTCAGTAATCCATTTCGCGATGGAGAGACCTAGCCCGCTGCCGCCAGCATCTTCAATGGTACCTTCACTTCTCTCCACGCGATAAAAGCGCTCAAATATTTTGGCTTGATCTTTCCGTGGAATACCGATCCCATTATCCTTCACCGTCAAAACTGCATCGCCCTCTTTTTTTGTAAGTGTCAGTGTTACCTGTCCGCGCGGCGGTGTGTACTTCAAGGCATTATCGATAAGATTGAGGAGGAGCTGCTTTAATCGCACTGCATCACCTTGAATTCGGATTGGCTGAGAGAGCTCTAATTTCACCCTTATTTTTTTTGATTCGGCAAGCACTTTCGTTTCTTCAAAAATCTGTTCGATAAACTCATCGAGAGCGATGGGCTGCATATTGAATACTAATCTGCCCGTATCGGATTTCACAAGAATCATTAAGCTCTCTACGATAGATGAAAGCCGGATAAGTTCATCGTTGATGCTGCTGAGCAGCTCGCGTGAATCCTTGGATAACCGTTGGTTGCGAAGCGCGACTTCTATTTCGCCTCGCATAATCGTGAGCGGTGTGCGTAATTCATGCGACGCATCGGCGGAAAATTCCTGGATTTGAGTGAATGATGCTTGGAGCCGGCTGATCATATCGTTGAATTGTTCGGTTAACCTGCCGAGTTCGTCGTTGACGCGGTGTGTTGGAAGCCGGCGGCTAAGATTTTGAGCAGTAATTTCTTTTGCAGTCTTTGTCAGTTCATCGACGGGCTTGAGAGATTTATGTGCGAGAAACCATCCACCAATGACAGAAATCAGTAACGCCAATGGTGTGATAAAAAGAAAATTATAGAAGACGTTGTCCGTAATTTCGTACACCGGCTCTAACGGATACGCTACAAAAATCTTGACATAGTCGTTTTGTGTTAATGCGAGGCGAATCTCCTGGTCATCCGGGCCTTTCGTGCTGACGACATTGATCCATTGATATGGAATTTCGCTGTAACTGATTGTGTGGCCGCGCAAACTTTGCGATCTATACAGCAAGTCGCCATTACGGTCAAGTATTTGGATATAATGCCGGCGCGGACTTAACAACGTATGCTGATAAATTTGCCTCCACATATCATCTATTTCCGTCCGTTTACCGACGCTTGTATCAATGACCTCCGGTTGTTCTTCCTGCTGTGCAGCTGTGCGTTTCAGTTCCTGCAATTCCTGGAGCGCGGCGCGTTTTAATTTTACTTTTTTTGCTTTTGGTTCGATAAACGCATTCACCCACGTTACTTCATTCTTGAGCGAGCCATCGAGGTTGCCGAGGAGTGTTGACCTTGATATGAAATAAGCGCCGGCACCAGATCCGATGAGTGTTACACCAAGGATTGCGGCATACCACAATGAAAGCTTAGTACGAATGGAGTGAAGAATTGTCATGCGGACTTGCCCGCCCCGATTTTTTCGGGGCGAGTCACCGTTTCTTTGGCGGGCTTGAACGTAATTTTTTTGTCCGAAAGGTAGTACCCCTTGCCGCGTTCTGTTTGCACAAGCTTCACTGCGGAGTCAGCGTCTATTTTGTTTCGGAGGTGATTCACATAGACATCAACAACGTTTGTCCCTGGATCAAAATTATATCCCCATATTTCTTTTGCCAGTTCTTGCCGCGAAATCAATTTACCGCGGTTGCGTATAAAGTATTCTATCAGAGCATATTCACGGGCGGTGAGTTCGATCTGTTTACCGGCGCGGCTGGCTTTACGTGCAATCGTGTCCAATGCTAAATCGATATATTTGAGTTTTGTCTTCACTGTTCCGCGACGCATGAGAGATCGGATGCGTGCCAGCAATTCAGTGAAAGCAAACGGTTTTGTCAGGTAATCGTCGGCGCCCTGATCCAATCCCCCAACAATGTCCTCAGTTGTGCTTCGCGCGGTCAACATCAATATAGGAATTCGGATTTCATCTTTGCGCAGGTCGTGCAATATTTCGAACCCGCCCTTTTTGGGCAGTAAGACATCGAGCAGAATGAGATCGTATGCTTCAGTGCGAGCTAACTTCTCGCCTGATTTTCCATCAGCTGCAGTCTCAACTTCATATCCCTCAGCTTCCAACCCCTTTTTGAGAAAGCGGGCGACTTTGAGTTCATCTTCAATGACAAGGATGCGCATAACGATCCCGTTTTGGTGAGATAATTAAATTATTCCTACAGGGGGAAGTTACTCGTTTATCGGAAAAGTGTCAAATGCACATGGGGAAAAGGTGATAGGGGACAATAGTTTGAGCAATAAGAGGAGAGCCAAGTTATTTATCCCCTCTTTATTAATGTGCATTGAACTTTCTGTATCTTCGTATGAGTGTATTCGTGGAACTGTCATGCTTCAGTACAGGATCATCCGTGTTTTCAAGTTCTGGTATCATTCGTTTCGCTAGCACTTTACCGAGCTCAACTCCCCACTGGTCAAATGAATCAATGTTCCAGATGACTCCCTCAGTATAAACGCTATGCTCGTAGAGGGCGATCAAAGCTCCAAGAACCTCTGGTGTCAACTTTTCTCCAAGAATAGTGTTAGTAGGTCTGTTTCCTTCAAACACACGGTGAGGCGCTAACCACGCTTCTGTTCCGTCTGCTTGTACTTCCTCTTTCGTCTTTCCGAAAGCGAGTGCCTCTGTTTGTGCAAAGAAGTTTGCCATG
>Ga0182017_10002050_pt1 | contig 15450 bp, 16 predicted proteins | sample 712E3DmetaG_FD_120492 | JGI IMG/M metagenome (GOLD analysis project Ga0182017, IMG submission 120492) | Permafrost microbial communities from Stordalen Mire, Sweden - 712E3D metaG | ecosystem: Environmental > Terrestrial > Soil > Wetlands > Permafrost | place: Sweden: Stordalen | collected... | reverse complement strand
CCCTGAAGAATAGGCATAAGGCTATCCCGTTTGCGCCCATGTTTATCGGACAATTCTTTTACCAGATTTCCTACGTGGTACATTTCTATTTGATTTTTAAGTAATTAATTTTTAATAAAAAATGCCTTTTTTATGGCTGTTAAATTAGTAACAATACCCTTAAAAAAAACCTTACATAAGTCATACTTGCTAATTTAGAATGAAAATAAACAAGTGGTAAAGGCTCAACAGCACAATGGTGTAAAGGCACAATGGGACAACCAGAGAATAGTTAAAAATGGTTAAACGGGCTATTAAAAAAGTTGAGACCGTTAACCTCAGAGTTCGCAAAGAATCAGCGCAAAGTTCGCAAAGAGCTGAGAAACATTACTCTACTTTGCGGGCTTTGCTAAAACTTAGCGCACTTTGAGGTTATAAGAACATTCATCAAAACACTTTCAAAGGTGGGTTCTTAAGATCGAAAAACTGAAATGTTGAAAGATTGAAGAAATTGAGGGTATAGGAATTTGGTTGAGAATTATCAAAAAAAGTAATAAATTCATCCTCTTCAAATTCCTGAAAATGGATTATCAATCAGTTTTGAAAGATTTTAAACCATCTCACGATTTCTTTATCGGGATAGATTCCGATGGCTGCGTTTTTGACACAATGGAGGTAAAACAGAAAGAATTTTTCATTCCAAACGGAATAAAATATTTCGATCTATTTGCTGTCGCGAAGTTTGTTAGAGAGACATGGGAATTTGTGAACCTGTATTCTGTATATCGGGGAGGAAACCGATTTCTCTCGCTGATAAAAGTATTTGAACTTTTAAAAAGAAGAAGAGAGATTATTGATTCAGGGATTAGATTACCCGATCTGACTTCACTGAAAGAATGGGTAAGGAAAGAGACAAAACTTGGAAATGCTACACTCCGGAAATACTTTGATTCAAATTATGATCCCGACCTCGAAAAGGTCGTCAGATGGACTGAAGCTGTTAACAAAGATATAAGTGATTGGCTTCATGATATCGCACCATTCCCTTATGCAAGAAAATCCATTGAAAAAATAAACTCTTTTGCCGATACAATAGTAGTATCGCAGACGCCCCTGGAAGCTCTTGAACGGGAATGGGAAGAACATGATCTGAAAAAATACGTTTCTCTCATTGCGGGGCAGGAACACGGAACAAAAGCTGAACAAATCGCCTTTTCAGGAAAAGGCAAATATACTGATGTTAAGATACTTATGATAGGCGATGCCAACGGAGATTTGGATGCCGCAAAAAGTAACGGGGTGTTGTTCTTCCCTGTAATTCCCGGGAAAGAGGACCTTTCCTGGAAACGATTTCTTAATGAAGGGCTTGAAAAATTCCTCACCGGTAAATTTGCAGGAAGTTATGAAGAAAATCTGTTGATTGAATTCAGAAGATCATTACCGGAAATTCCTCTTTGGGAAAGAGGATAAGAAAATTATTACACAGAGTTACACAGAGAATGCACAGAGTCTCACAGAGTAAAGTCTCAGTGTCACTCTGTGTCTCCTCAGTGGATCTCTGTGTAATAAAAACTTCTCGCTAATATGCTGGATTTGTCTTTAGATACTAAAGAAAAAGCCTTGAATTCATAAGGAAATTTGGATCTGATCTTCTATCCAGCCGTACCATACCTTCAATCCATCTCCTTTGGTGCATGATACTTCAAATAAAGGTATCTGAGGACTGAGTTTATCCAGATCTGCCTTGAAACTATTAAAATTGAAATTAGTATATGGTATCAGATCAATCTTATTCAATAATACAGCTTTTGCTTCACGGAAAAGCATCGGATATTTCCCGGGCTTATCATCACCTTCTGTTGTGCTCACTACCGCCAACTTAAAAGATTCTCCAAGATCAAAATGTGATGGACAGATCAGATTACCCACATTTTCTACAAAAATCACATCAATATTATTAAGGTCAAATGAATCAAGAACTTTAGAAATACTGTGAGAGTCAAGATGGCAGCCCCCTTCCGTATTAATTACCACAATTGGGATATTATATTTTTTCAGGCGTTGGGCATCCCTGTCAGTGGTAACATCGCCCTCAATGACACCAATATTAATTTTTGATGCCAGCTCTTCACATGTCCTTTCCAGTAAAGTAGTTTTACCTGCTCCCGGTGAGCTTATAATGTTTACCATAAGAACCTTCTTTTCTTTAAGCAGGCTCCTTACTTCGTTTGCTTTATCCTGATTCCTGTCGAGGATATTTTTCATGATCTTTATTTCCATTGTTATTCTCCTTCAATACTTTTAATAAATAGCTCCTTTCCTTGTATTATGTCGAGATCAGAGGAACCGCACCTGGTACATGAAAATGCATTGTTATCAATATTGAATTCCTCTTTGCAGTCTTTACATTTCATTCGGACAGGTAGTATTTCAATATCAATTGCAGCATCCGTTGCAATTGTATCTCTGACAGTCTCCCTGAAAGCGAAATCGAAAATATCAGGAACAATCTGAATCATCTGGCCGAAGCTGATATTGACCTTAGTAACCCTGGAAAGCTTTTCCCGGCTTGCCACCCCAAGTACAATTTCTGAAAGGTCTTTTGCTATCCTGATTTCATGCATAACGAAGTTTTTTAACAAATCCTCGGAAGCTGCATCCCTGAAGGCATATCAATAATTCTCCTGCCTCCGATTGCAGTATTTAAAATGACCATATTCCTGCCATTGTCGACAATCTCACCTATTACTTCCGAATATTTTCCCAATGGATGTGACCGAAGAACATCCAGCACTTTTTGATGTCCCTCATTGCCAACGACAAAAAGAACTTTACCTTCATTTGCAAGGCATAACGGGTCAAAACCTAGAATCTCACATAAACCTTTTACCGGTTCTTCAACCGGAACGGTAGATTCATTAATAATGATCCCTGAGAAAATCATGTCTGCAAGTTCATTCAGGACAGTCGCAAGACCGCCCCTTGTCAGATCTCTCATGAAATGGATCTCTGAACATTCTTCCAGAACATTGTTTATCAGATGATTTAATGAAGCACAGTCGGAGGTAACAGGTGAACTAAAAGTGAGCTCTTTACGTGCACCAAGAACAGCAATTGCATGATTCCCAATGGGTCCGTTAATTATCAGCTTATCTCCTGGTTTGACATCCATTGCGGAGCTTATTGTCTCAAAACCTGATTTCATCATTCCAATACCTGAAGTATTTATGAAAAGCTTATCACATTTACCCTTCTCAACAACCTTTGTATCACCGGTAACAATTCTGACTCCTGCATTTTTTGCTTCTGAAGACATCGAGTCTGCAATTAATGCCAGATCATGAAATGAAAATCCCTCCTCAATGATAAATGATGCAGAAATATACTTAGGCATAGCACCAGAGACTGAAAGATCGTTCACAGTACCACAAACCGCGAGCTTACCAATATCACCTCCCGGGAAAAAAATCGGATCTACTACATATGAATCAGTAGTAAACGCCAGCAAAAGCCCGTTCTCTTTCAGTACAGCTGAGTCTGTCAACGGTTCGTCCATTCCGAATCTTTTGACAAAAATATTCCTGATCAGCTTGCCGGCAAGGCTGCCCCCGCTGCCATGATTCAAAGAAATATACTCACTCATTAACTCTGTATTTATAGAATGTGTTACATGCTCCTTCTATAGATACCATGCAGGCTCCGACAGGGTTTTCCGGAACGCATGCCGTGGCAAAGAGGCTGCATTCATGTGGAGTCTTTAATCCTCTGAGTATATCGCCACAAATACATAACTCATTATCTTCCTGATTATTAACTTTAATGGGCATCATTTTACCCGCATCAAATCTCTCATATTCCCTTCGAAGCTTTAATCCGCTTGATGCAATCTCTCCTAATCCTCTCCAATATTCATTACATGGAATAAAGATATCATTCATATTCTTCTGAGCAATTACATTTCCACCTTTCGATACTGCACGGGAGTATTGAATTTCGGTTTTCGGAGAGCAGCTGTTCACCTGATTAACAAGCATATAGATTGAATGAAGTATATCCACCGGCTCGAAACCTGTGATTACACATCCGATGTTATACTTCGTAGAGATAAAGTTGAAATATTCCGAACCCGTAATTGCCGCCACATGACCCGGACAAATAAACCCGTTAAGTTTAACTCCCTCTTTTATAATGACTTCCATTGCCGGGGGCATCACTTTGTGGGCGCTCAATAAATAAAAATTTTCAGTCCCTGCTTTTTCAACCTCCTTAATTGTGACAGCAATTCCCGGCGCTGTAGTCTCGAATCCTATTCCCAGGAAAATTACTTTTTTATCGCTATTTGATTTGGCAATATCCAGAGCTTCGGGTCCTGAAAAAACAATTCGTATGTCCGCTCCCATTGCTTTTTCTTTCTCCAGTGATGATCCGGTTCCGGGAACCCTCAACAGGTCTCCAAAAGTCGTAACTATTATATCATCCATTTTAGAGTAAGTGATTGCTTTATCAATAAAACTGTTATGTGTGACACAGACAGGACAGCCCGGGCCGGAAATAAGCCTGATATTTTCAGGAAGAAGTGAAGGAATGCCAAACCTGTGAATTGCTGCAGTATGTCCACCGCAAACCTCCATAAATGTATAATCAAGGTTTGAGACTCTCTTGATAAGATCAGACAGCTTCCTTATCAGATCCTTATCCCGGTATTCATCAATATGCCTCACTTTGTTGTTATTTATTCATGGCATCCTCAATCTCATTTAATAGCTTTAGAGTTTCGAGTGCCTCGTCTTCACTTATTTTCTGAATAGCAAACCCTGTGTGAAGAAGGATATAATCGCCAATTTTAACATTTTCGACCATCTGAAGACCGGCTTTAAATATTGTACCTCCGACAGATACGTCTGCCATATTACCTTTGATATCAACCACTTTTGCAGGAATACTTAAACACATAAGCTTTTCATTTTAGAAGCAATTATAAGCTGGCCTAATGAAATTCCTCCATCATTTGCAGGGACAAGGTGATTAGTAAAAACTTCAAAATATTTTTCAATCAGAAGCTGAGTCGTCTTTTCAAGCAGGTACTTATTCTGAAATACGCCACCTGACAGAACAATTTTGTTAAGGGAAGTCTCCCTTCTGATCCTTTCTGAAACTTCGAGTACTGCTCTTGCAATTGTATTGTGAAATTTAACAGAAATAAGCGAAGTATCAACCTTCGGCAGATCATCAATAATGGCCTTAAACATTTTTGCAAAAACAACTCTTTCCCCTATATCGAAAGGATAATGATCTTCAGTAGTTGAGGCAATAACAGATTCAAGACGCATCGGCGCCTCCGAATCAAAACCCGAAACCGGGCAGAGACCCAGAACAGCTGAAACAGCATCAAACATACGACCTGCACCTGAGGTCAGCGGTGTATTAATTCTCTTGTCAATCATCTCCTTAACAAGCACAATATCTTTTTTTCTGACGGATTGAAAAGCACTTGTTTTCTTCAGATCAATACTATTTCCAAAATATTTATACAGGAATGAAAATGCCATTCTCCATGGTTCATCAACCGCCTTATCTCCTCCTGGCATTGGAATATAATCAAAATGAGAATGTCGCGTGAATTCATTTAAATCAGCGACCATGAATTCACTACCCCAAATATTTCCGTCAGTTCCATAACCTGTTCCATCCATTATAACTCCAATCACTTTTTCATCAAGCTGATTTTCAGCCATAACCGAAGCTATATGTGCATGATGATGCTGAACGCGGACAATTGGAATATGCAACTGTTTCTCTAGCATTTCGGCATGCCTTGTTGATAAATAGTCGGGATGAAGATCACAGGCTATCAGTTTTGGCTTAAACCTGAAAAGAGATGAAAATCTGTCGATTGATTCTATAAAAAAATCATATGTTGGTAAATTTTTTAAATCACCAATATGCTGACTCATAATAGCCAGCATCTCTTTGCCAATACAAAAGCTACTTTTCTGTTCAGCGCCTAAAGCTATAATTCCATCAACATTGCAGCTGAGATCAACTGGCTCAGGTACATACCCTCTTGACCTGCGAATAAGACTGATTTTATTATCAACTATTCTGACCACTGAATCATCAGTCCGGTTAACTATACCCCTGGTATTGCAGACAACCGAACCCGTAACCTGCATCAGAAGAGATTCCGCAGAAAGGTCATCAATTATTATCGGTTCATCTGAAATATTGCCGCTTGTAAATATAATAGCCGGTGTGTCAAGCTTCCTGAAAAGCAAATAATGAAGAGGGAGATAAGGTAGTATTGCCCCAATGGAGCCAAGTCCGCTGTTTAACGATTCAGACATTTTTTCCCTTTGTTTTAAAATAACAATAGGTCTCCGCCATGAATTGATCTCATTTTCTTCAGCTTTATTCAGATAACAATATTCCTTCACAGCTGAAATATCCCTGAACATCACTGCAAATGGTTTTGAATCGCGATGTTTCTTTCTCCTTAATTCAATTATAGCTTTATTATCTAAAGCGTTGCATATCAGTTGATAACCACCAATGCCCTTGACAGCAACCGACTTACCTTCATTAATTCTTTTTGAGACTTCAATCAGTATTTCCTCAATTCCCGATAGCTTTTTCTCTGAATCAGTTAAAGTATAAGCCGGTCCGCATTTGTTACAGGCAACCGGCTGTGCATGGAACCGTCTGTCAAGGATGTCATTATACTCGGAAGTGCATGTCAGACACATTGCAAAGTCTCTCATTGAGGTTTTGTTCCGGTCATATGGCAGATCCTCAATAATAGTGAACCTTGGGCCGCAATTTGTACAATTAATAAACGGGTAGTTAATCCTTTCCGTATCATGATCAAGATCATCAAGACAATCGGTACAGACAGCAATATCAGGGCTTATCTCAGTTATCTGGTTATCAGTGCTTTTACTGCCTGATATGCTGAATTTATGATACCCATTAACAGGTATCCGCTTTTTTTCAATTGACTTTATCCGTGAAGCCTGAGGGGCATTTTCAAGAATTTCATTACAGAAACCAATAATCTCTTTTTCATCTCCCTCCACATTTATCAATACGCCATTTGTCCTGTTATCTACTTCTCCAATTAATTTATGTTTAATTGCAAGCCTGTAGATATAAGGCCGGAAACCCACTCCCTGAACGAGTCCTTTGATCAATATTTCATAACCTTGTATAATACTCTATATTTTTTTGTCCATCAGCTTTTAACAGGTTATGGACATAATAAATTACGCTCTCCAATTCATCAGAGAGATTTACATTATTGACAACAATCTCAGGTGGAACCTTAAGCAGCACCGGGGCAAAATTTACTATTCCTTTAATTCCATGCCTGATCAATTCATCGGTTACCTCCTGGGCTGAAATCTCCGGGACAGCAACGATCGCCACCTTCACCTTAAATCTGTCAATTATCTCTTTAAGCCTGTTCATGGTATACACGGGGATATCAGATCTCATCTTTTGTTTGAACGGGTCTATATCGAATGTCGCAACTATATTCATATTTCGCTGGACAAAGCGACTGTATTTTGATAATGATTGTCCCATATTTCCCATTCCGACAAGTACAATATTATGATCCTTGTTTCGGTGAAAGATGCTTTCCATAGTCGAGAGCAACTCGTCAATCTCATAGCCACCTCTCTTGTTACCCTTAATACTGAATTCTGAAAAGTCCTTCCTGACCTGATCAGGTGTAACTCCTGTTTCATTTCCAAGGGTGTAAGAAAACACCCTTTCGACCCCCATCATCCTAAGACGGACCAGGCATGCACGGTAAAGAAAAATCCTTTTAAGACTGTTCTTTATAACGTATTTTGTGATTTGTTTCACATCAAAATATTTTATTTTATTCTTTTTTGCAAGCTATATATCTTTTTAAAACTATTTTTTTAATTCTTATACTATTGTTTTGCAAATAGTTAACTCTATTGTTGTATAATTAACAGTAAAAATAATTAATTTTCTTATTGATTATTAGATTCATTGAATTTATTTTTATATGTGAATCTTCTCACATAAATGAACTATTACAGCATAAGAAAGGAATCATGGGATAAGAAGTTAGAGGAACTGATTCTATCCTATACAGTTTTCGCTTCAGTATCCAATGAATTTGGTCAGGATTATGAATTGCTAAGACCTTCCGATATTCCTAATATTTTATATAATAAACCCAAGCCGGCTACCTCTCTAAAGAGTTTCTTCCTTCCTGTAAAAGAAAATGTCACTTCTGAAAGGGATCCACAGAAACCAAGGATCATCATAGGAATACCCAATTGTGATATTGAAGGATTGAATTTGTTGGATGAAATTTATTTAGACGAAGATTTTAAAGATATCTTTTACAGCGATCGCCGCAAGTCAACTTTGCTTATCTCTTCCGATTGCTTCAGCACTCAGGAACATTGTCATTGTCTGAGTTATGATATCAAACCATATTCAACCAGGACGGCTGACCTTGCAATAGCACGGACAAACGGGTCAATAATATTCAGGACCTTGTCTGACAAGGGAGAGGAATTTATTAAGAAGATATCCGGCGCAGATCCTGTAAATGACAATAGTATTATAGATTCTATCGAATTAAAACATAAGGAGACCGAGGCAATACTGAAGAAATCGAATAAAGATCTACCTGACTATCAGACTACAGGAAGACTAACTGATTCAGCAAAAGAAGACAAATGGGAAAAATACTCTACAAATTGTGTATCATGCGGGGCATGTACAACAATTTGCCCTACCTGCACCTGTTTTCTATTGATCGATAAACCCGGATTTGAAAAAGTAAAACAGTTGGATGCTTGTCAGTATCCGGGATTTGAAAGGGTAGCCGGAGGTGAAGATGCACTTCATGAACTTCCTCATAGATTCAGAAACAGGTACATGTGCAAATACTCATGGAAACCTAAGTTTTTCAAATCCATCGCTTGCACTGGTTGTGGAAGATGCATTGAAGCATGTATCGGAAAAATCAATAAAAATGAACTATTCCTGGATTTGGTGCAGAGTTAATTATGTTGAATAACAATAACATATATAAACCAATTGAGGCAAAATTAACTGAGGTGATTGATGAATCATCGCTCATAAAAACATTTGTATTGGTACCTTCTGACGGATTCTCTTTTAAAACGGGCCAGTTCATCGAATTATCTGTTGATGGTATTGGTGAGGCTCCATTCACGCCTTCCTCCTCCCCTCTTGTTACCGAGCAGCTTGAGGTAACTGTTATGAAGACAGGGTATGTAACAGAATATATGCATAATCTGAAACCGGGTGGATATATGGGAATCAGAGGCCCCTTCGGAAGAGGATATCCTGTAGAAAAGTTTTTTGGTAAAGAGGTTCTTATCCTCGGTGGTGGTTGTGGTCTGGCTCCAATAAGGTCATTACTATATGCTTTGGAGGCAGTCAGGGATAAGCTGAAAAAGGTGATTCTTTGCTATGGCTCCAAAACTCCATCAGATTGCATTTATAAACCTCTGTTCAACAGGCTTAATAAAATTGAAAAGTTTGAAGCTCATCGCACTGTGGATAAACCCGACGAAAATTGGAACGAATCAGTGGGAGTGGTCACGAGTCTACTCAACAAGCTAACAATGAATATTGAAAATTCAGTTGCCATCGTATGCGGCCCCCCGGTTATGATGAAATTTGGAACAATCAGACTACTGGAAATGGGATATCCTGAGAACAAAATTTATCTCTCTATGGAAAAAAACATGTCTTGCGGCCTGGGCAAATGCGGACATTGCATGATGGGTGAATTTTTCGTTTGTAAAGATGGCCCTGTTTTTACCTACGATGAAATAAAACATAATCCTGAAATATGGAAATAAGGGAAAATATAACTCAAAAGAACACCTGACTTATTAATAAATAGCAGATTATGAAACCTACGATTGATGAGTTAAAAGATATCCGTTTTTTTGATGACTTTACTGATGATCAGCTGAAAATATTTATCTCTATCAGCTCTTTAAAGGAATTCCAAGTAAAAGATATTTTATTTGAACAATATGATGAATTATCAGATGTTTACGTTTTACTTGAAGGATGCTTATCCCTTGGAATAAGTCTGCCAAAAGAAAAGAGAATTCACCTTGGAACGTTAGAGGAAGGTCAGCTCTTTTCATGGTCTGCTGTTTTCAAGCCTTATATCTCAACTGCCTGGGTGATGGCCACTTGCCCTTCGAAAGTACTGGCTATTGATGCTAAAAAGCTAAATCTTGAATTTGAAAAAGATTGTGCGTTTGGATTAAAAACAATGACAAAAATCGCCCATACACTTTCTCGAAGGCTTAGCGATACACGGTTCCAGCTTATGAATCACTTAACATTATAGGATTCCTGTTATGGCTCAGAAGATCCTCATAGATATGTTCAAGTTGAGAACGGTAATGACTGAGAAATGTGATCAGTCGCTGCCTGAAGCCTTATTTTATCCCTCACCCAGTATTAACGGACTTAAAACAATAAGAGAGCTTGCTACTTTCAGATTCACCTGCAGAAAATGTGAGGATGCTCCATGCATTGCAGTTTGTCCCGCTGAAGCTCTGGAAAAAGATGAGGAGGGTCTCATTAACCGGTATACTAATCTTTGTATATCTTGCAAATCGTGTGTTACTATTTGTCCTTTCGGTACAATGATGACAGATTTCTTTACCCATCACAGGAATAAGGATCTGTTTTATGATCTGAACGATAGTACAGAGCTCAGAAAATTTATGGAAGTGTCTCCTGCCGGTTCTGTAAGTTTAACTGATACTGATGAATTGCCTGAAGAACATATTTACAGGCTGAATGATCGCATACTCATCAAAGAGTATTTATATGTTACTGAAAATAAGTAAATAAGAAGCCAATGGCAGCAAATCTATTTTATTTTCTTGTCTTTCCCGGGCTCTTGTTCGCGGGAGTTACCGGGGCATTCCTCTCATGGTTTGACAGGAAAATAACTGCCAGGGTTCAGTTCCGAAAAGGGCCTCCTGTCCTACAACCATTTTACGATTTTTTTAAACTGTTGCTTGTAAAGGAAACCATTCTGCCTAAGTATGGATCACCTGTTGTCTTTCTGCTTGCTCCTGTCTTTGCTGTTTTTGGAGCCACAGCGGCAGGAGTTTTTATTATGCTGCCGCTATTTAATATTACTACAGGTTTTAAAGGCGATCTGCTGGTAATATTCTATTTGCTCACTATCCCATCATTCTCATATATAATTGGTGCGATCGCTTCTGGCAATCCACTGGCCGCAGTAGGAGGATCCAGAGAAATGAAGCTTATTCTAAGCTATGAGCTGACCTTTCTGCTTGTCATTGCAGGGGTAATAATGAAATGCCGACAACAGATTGACCTATATACAATAATACAAACACAGCAAACCGGAACGGCTTTCATTGGAAGCATCTCCGGCGTGCTGCTCTTTATTGTCGGGATATTTTGTATCCAGGCAAAACTAGCTTTTGTGCCATTCGATATGCCTGAGGCCGAAGCTGAAATAACTGAAGGAATATTTATTGAGTATTCCGGTACAGCTTATGCTTTTATTAAGCTGGCAAAATTTATAATGCTTTTTGTTCTGCCTGCATTTATTATATGTCTGCTAATGAAGGGATTCAGGCTGGAAGGAATAGGTATTCTCTGGGCTGTTATGAAAGTTCTGGCTGTAGTTCTTATCCTGACTCTGATCAGGAACACCAATCCAAGAATTAAAATTAAGCAGGCAATGAGCTTCTTCCTGATCTGGATGAATATGCTGGCAGTTATTGCAATTGTTTTGATATATTTTGGTTACTAACCTTATAAATCGTGGGCTTTAAAAGTTATTGCTTTAAAAAATCTCTTTGGGTGTTCCACTTCGGAGGAGCATCATGCAATAATTGTGATATTGAAATCCTTGATTGCCTGACGCCACGTCATGATCTGGAACGCTTTGGGATATTACTCGTTGGAAGCATACGGCATGCTGATGTACTGCTTGTAAATGGGTCTATTAATACGCGTGATAAGGAGAGACTACTGGAGATTTATAATCAGGCTCCAAAACCAATTCTAGTTGTGGCTATTGGCGCCTGTGGCTGTACCGGAGGAATTTTTGCCGAAGGATATACTTTTGCCGGACCAGTCGATAAGATCATCCCTGTAAATGCCTATATACCTGGTTGCCCGCCAAAGCCGGAGGCAATCATTGCGGGAATAGTTAAACTGATTAAGAATTCTTAGGCGTGAGGAGATGGGGAGATGGGGTGATTGGGTGACGAAAAGACGAAGAGACAATAAAAAGAAAATGGATAAAGAGTTGAACATAGAAGATTTTAAAAAGAACTTCAAATCAGATATTCTTGAGATTATTGAAAAAAATCCGAGAAGGGAGATTATTACAATAAAGTCTGAATCGATCCTCCCCGTTGCAAAATGGTTATATAAAGAGGCAGGTTTCCGGTTTATTATTGCATCGGCACTGCATACAAAAAGGGGATTTGAAATCCATTATCATTTCAGTTTGGATTCTTTAGGCCTTATACTTAATATTCATGTAATACTTGATAAGGTTAAACCTGAAATTGAGTCACTTTCAAACATGTTTAATGCGTCAAACTGGATAGAAAGGGAGATGCATGAATTATTCGGTATCAACTTTCTGAACCACCCTAACCAGGATAAGCTGATATCTGAAGGCAACTGGGCTGAAGGGGTATATCCCTTCCGCAAAGAGTTCAAATCAGATCAGGAAAAGAGATGAGCAAAAAGACACTTATACCAATTGGTCCCTATCATCCGCTTCAGGAAGAACCTGAGTTGTTCAAGCTTTATTGCGACGGCGAGATCGTTAAAGATATCAAATGGGAAACCGGATATAACCATAGAGGCATCGAAAAACTGAGTGAATCAAAGACTTACGAACAGGTATTCTTCCTTGTTGAACGTATCTGCGGGATCTGTTCCACCTCCCATCCTTTCGCCTTTGCCAATGCTGTTGAGGAACTAGCCGACATTGAAATTACGAACAGGGCAAAATATATAAGATCAATAATCGGAGAACTTGAACGCGTTCATAGCCATCTCCTCTGGGTAGGTCTTGCCGGTCATTTTCTTGGTTATAATACTTTGTTCATGTGGGCCTGGAAATACCGCGAACCTGTGCTTGACCTTTTTGAGATGATATCGGGTAACAGGAACAGCTATGCAATGTTTAAGATAGGTGGTGTAAGACGGGATATTGAAGAAAGCAAGATCCCCGCTATACAGAAAGTCCTCGGTGATGTTAAGAAGAAAACGGATATGCTCGTGGGTGCTGTAATGGATGATCCGGTAATTCATGCAAGGACAAAAGGAGTTGGTATTCTGACGAAACAGGATATAATTGATTACGGAGCGGTAGGCCCTACTGCCAGAGCATCAGGAGTAGCTATCGATGTCAGGAAGGACGATCCATACGCCGCTTATCCGCTGGTAAACTGGAAAGTTATCACGGCTGAAGCAGGCGATGTATTTGCCAAGGCACAGGTCAGATTGCTTGAGATGTATGAATCAATTTCAATTATAAATCAATGTCTTGAAGGTCTCAAAAAGGAAAAAGAGGGAGAAATAACAGTCAAAGTAAAGGAGATCCCTGAAGGTATAGGAAACGGGCGTGCCGAAGCGCCGAGGGGTGAAGTATTCCATTTCGTTCAGTCGGATGGTTCCAATTCACCCGCAAGACATAAGATCAGGGCCCCAAGCTATGTGAATATTGCTACATTCAGGAAATCTTGCATCGGACAGACAATTGCCGATGCTACTTTATCACTGGCTGCAGTCGATCCATGTTATTGCTGTACAGAAAGAATGGCTGTGGCATACGATGTTCATTCAGGAGAAAAAATAATGAATGCAAGTGAATTGATTTGCAAATCAGCTAAGAGGACAAATGAAATTAAAAAGAAATTCAGAATCTGATTATGAATGAAATTATCAGCATAATAATTATTCCTGTACTGACCGGACTGCTGCTGTTCTTCGTTCCTGAAAAATTAAGAACTTTTAAAGCAATTGTTTCTCTGCTGATAAGCATTCTCATTTTTTATCTTACCATTATTATATATAGGGCAGATGTCACAGCTTTTAAACTAAATGAGATCTTCGGCAGGTCAGGAATAAATGTTTTCGGTCTTGACATTTTGCAAGCCGCCAGGAAGTACCTTACCTTCAATAGTGATAACCTCAGCAAGCTTATAATACTGTTTATCAGCATTTTCGCAGTTCTGATATTGCTTTATTCAATAGCATATATAAAAGCAGGCAGAGTTAAAAACTATTATCCATATTTCCTTATTTCTTTGGGTTGTTCTTTGGGAGCAGTATTATCTGACAATCTTCTCTTATTCCTGGTCTTCTGGGGAATACTGGGAATAACATTATACAAACTGATCAGCGGTCGCGATGAAGAGAGCTCAGCCACGGCGAAAAAAACACTCATCCTGATTGGCGCTTCAGATAGCATTATGATTATAGGTATTGCCATTATATGGAGGATTACAGGTACGCTCAATATAAGCAGTTTATCAATCCCCACAGTCAATACAATACAGGTAATAGCTTTTCTGGCATTATTGATCGGAAGCTTTACAAAAGCCGGAGCTTTCCCTTTCCATACTTGGGTACCCGATTATGCAAAAAATGCTTCCGCCTCTTCAACTGCCTATCTGCCTGCATCACTCGATAAGTTGCTGGGAATATATTTCCTGGCAAGGATCACGACAAAGATTTTTATATTAAATGAATGGCTGACTTTCCTGCTTTTATTAATAGGAGCGATTACAATCATTGTTGCTGTAATGATGGCTCTTGTTCAGCATAATTACAAACGACTGCTCGGGTATCATGCTGTTTCCCAGGTTGGATACATGATTATTGGATTCGGACTAGGATCCATGATCGGCGTTGCTGCAGGTCTTTTCCATCTGATCAATAATGCAATATACAAGAGTGGATTGTTTTTATCTGCCGGCTGTGTTGAATATCGTACCGGTAAAGAGGAAATTGATGACCTAGGAGGTCTTTCAAAAACAATGCCTGTAACTTTCATTGCTTCGCTGGTATTTGCATTATCAATATCCGGTGTTCCTCCATTTAATGGTTTTGCTTCAAAATGGATGATTTACCAGGGTATTATCGATTTTGGTAATGGTGCTGCAATAGCTAACAAACTCTGGGTAGTCTGGCTGGGTCTGGCAGTTCTTGGTTCCGCACTCACTCTTGCCAGCTTCGTCAAGTTTATTGGCGGAATTTTTCTCAGTCGCCGAAGAACTGAATTTGAAAGTGTGAGGGAAGTCCCTCCATTGATGTACCTGCCAATGGTTATACTGGCACTTCTGTGTGTTGTTTTCGGTGTAGCCGCTACTAATCTGATAGTACCAAAACTCTTTATGCCGGTAAGCGGAAAATTTCAGT
>Ga0182017_10002049_pt1 | contig 15450 bp, 13 predicted proteins | sample 712E3DmetaG_FD_120492 | JGI IMG/M metagenome (GOLD analysis project Ga0182017, IMG submission 120492) | Permafrost microbial communities from Stordalen Mire, Sweden - 712E3D metaG | ecosystem: Environmental > Terrestrial > Soil > Wetlands > Permafrost | place: Sweden: Stordalen | collected... | reverse complement strand
CCACGTCTGAACACTATTTCCATTATTTTCAGCTGAAACAGGTAATCGTTTGAACGAAACTTCTTCAAGTTTAACATTCTTTCCCAATTTCGCATCCAATTCGCGATCAATTTCATAAATCCAGAGGTTAATGTCCTTTCAAATTCGCTGAACTGTCTTATTATTCCGTGGGATAAATCCTCTTGGCGACGTGGAATCCGGGTATCAAACACCCCTTGCATACCAGCAAGGTTAATCCATATAATGGCAGTGTTCTCTTCAATTCTTATTATTTATGCCTCAAAGGCTAGGTGATTCATGGCTTTCAATCCTAATATCCTTTCGCAACGTGACCCGCGCTGGAAGGATGAAAAACTTGGTTTTGATGATCGTGCCACCATAGGCACCGACGGCTGCACCCTGACCTGTCTGACCATGCTGGTAAACGGTTACGGCTTCAATGAAACACCTGATGCGCTGAATCGCAAGCTGCTGGACCTGGGTCCTGGAAATGGGTTCATGGATGGTCTGATCGTATGGGAAAGCCTGGCGAAAACCTTTCCCAAGATCGTCTATCTGAACAACAGCGTATGCCGCGACAAGCCAGCTCCATTGGACTCCATTAATAAATCCCTTGATTCCGGTCAACCGCTGGTCGTTGAAGTGGACCGGTCCCCCGGCCCTGGATTGGAAAGTCACTGGGTCCTTCTGATCTCCCGCCAGGATGACGATTATCTCATCCTGGACCCCTGGCCGTTCCCTACAGATTCCGGCCCCGTCAGCCTGGCTGGAAGATATGGGTTTGGCAATCCAATCGACCAGGTGATCACTGCTGTGGTCTGGTATCGGGACAGCAGCCCGTCGCCCGCCCCAACGGCTCCCCTGCCCAACAGCGGGCTGATGGTTTGCGTACAGGAAACCTTGATCGCCGGCCTGCGCCTGCGATCAGCACCCAATACCACTTCTTCCAGTACCCTCGCCCTTGAACCGGCAGGCGCCCTGCTGCGTTGTCTTGAGCCGGACGCGATCGTATTGACCAAAATAGGCAACACCAACCAGTGGCTGCAAGTCAATGACCCCAATGGGGCAAGCGGCTTCGTGGCCGCCTGGTATGTGAACAGAGCGGGAGCTTCCTCCCCTGTGCCGGCGCCGCACCCATTACCCGCGCCGGAGCTGCAACCCGCAACGGAACCGGCTCCGCAAGTCGCAGCCTCACCATGGATACAGCCATCAGACCCGCTGGAACCGACCGTATTCGTTTCCCAGAGCGTGGGAATCAGTGGCTTGCGGATGCGCAGACAGCCCTACGCCATCTCCGGCACCGTGACCGTTGTACCAGCCGGGGCGGAACTGGCGGTCCTGGAACCCCTTGCCCAGGCGCTCCCTAAGATAGGCCAGCAGAACCAGTGGCTCAATGTGCGGTACAGGAACAGCCACAGTGGATTCGTGGCCGCCTGGTTTATAGAACTGAAACCCGGCAGTGCGCCTGCGCCTTCAGCAGGCGGCCAGGCAGCGATCCCATCCGCGACCGAAGTTCTGACGGTCACCGTTTCCAGTGAGGCGATAGCAGGATTGCGCCTGCGCGACCAGCCCGATCCTGCCGCCGATATGGTCAAAATCCTCCCCGCAGGAACCACCCTGACCGTGCTGGACACTTCAGCCACCGCCGAGTCCAGAATTGGTCTGGAAGACCAGTGGCTTTATATCAAAGAGCCGGGTGGTCAGAGCGGTTACGTGGCCGCCAGGTATGTAAAAAAAGGAAATTAATCCGAAGGGCGGTGGTTGCCAGCCCCAGACAAATGGTGTATCCTTCTTCCTGCATCTTGATGTCCATGGAGGCTATTCTTGTCCAAAGTCAAAAACATTCTCAGGCACTGGCTACCCCTGGCGGTCGTCGTCGTCCTGCTGTGCGGGCTGGTTTACCTTACGGTTCAGCAATCCCTGCGTATGGGGGCGAATGATCCCCAGATCCAGATGGCGGAAGATGCGGCAGCTTCCCTGGCGGCGGGTGGTACACCGGTTTCCATCCTCCCGACCAGCCAGCTGGATATTTCCATCAGCCTGGCACCCTTTCTGGTGGTCTATAGCGATACGGGTGAACCATTGGCTTCATCCGGACTGTTGAATGGGGCCGCTCCGCTCCTGCCAGCTGGTATTTTTGACTATACCCGCCAGAAAGGCGAAGACCGGGTGTCCTGGCAGCCCGAGTCGGGGGTCAGGGTGGCCGCAGTGGTGGTTGCCTATGGCGGATCACAACCGGGTTTCGTCCTGGCGGGGCGTTCCCTGCGCGAGGTCGAGATACGCGAGGGACAGATCGAACAAATAAGCGGGATCGCGATGCTGGTCACACTGGCCGGGTCGCTGTTCGCTGTGGGGTTGTGCGAATTGATCCTCCCTGAAAAGCAACATACCGTCTGAGCGGGCATGCCCGGATTAGACATACCCGCAATGATCCCGATCAAAACCGCCGGGTAGGTTTTTTTTACAGGAGGAGCTCAATATGTCCACATGGACAGATGGCTGTGTAAATTCGAATGGAATCAAAATCCACTATTATCGGACCGGTGGGGATAAACCAAAGGTGGTTTTCAACCATGGAGCGGGAGATGATGGTTTATGCTGGACGCGCGTGGTCAAGGAACTGGAAAACGATTACGATGTGATCATGGTTGATGCACGCGGCCATGGTAAAACCTCCAGCGGAAAAGGAGACTATTCCACCGCACAGCGTGTTGCGGACCTTGCCGGTTTGATCCAGGAACTGGGATTGGATCGTCCGGTGGTCGGTGGTCATTCCATGGGTGCAGACACCGCCATGAATTTCGCAGCGGTCCATCCGGACCTGACCCGCGGCATTTTCCTGGAGGACCCACCCATCATCATTCCGGGTGAAAAGTTCGGGGACGGGAAACAGGAAATTAAGACAGAAGATATTGGCAAGATGATGGCAAGATTTATGCGCATGTTCAAGATCATGCCAAAGTTCCTTGCAACCCGCATGGCAAGAAAAGGATCTCCGACCTATCCAGATGATGAGATCATCCCATGGGTGAATTCCAAGAAACGGGTGAGCTTCAACTTCTTAAATTCAATGTCCTCCATGGGCATGGAAATTGCCGATCCGTTCGAAGTATTTAAAAAGATCACGGTCCCGGTCCTGTTAATCATCGGGGATAAAGAAAAGATGTCGATCGTCTCGATGGATTCTGCTCAAAAAGCCGTAAGCGTAAATAACCTGGTCAAAGTTATCCACCTGGAGGGCGCCAGTCACGATATCCGCCGCACCCGTTTTGATGGCTATATGCCGGCCCTGAAGGATTTCCTCAAGGAAATTTACCATGCCTGATGTAAAACTTGGTATTTCCTTCCTCAACTTCCCAATTCGGAGTGTGGCTATTGCACATTAGCTGTCTCTTGACCGCTAAGAGAATTCCGTGCTCTATGGTCTCTCTTGTAAAATACAACCTCTCGCCTTTATATTCCGTAAATTAGGTATCCCCGCTGTCGAGGCCTGTAGAGCAGGGCCTGATGGTCCAGTTCCCCTTCTTTTGGTCTGCTGATAGTTTGGTATAAAAACGTGCCCAGTCGGGCACGTTTATTCCCTGAAGGAGTGGAAAATAAAAAACAAGGATCTTCCCTCCGAGGCAGTCCTGATTTAAGGTGTGTTTTTAGAACAACCCCCTCAATATTAATAACAATCCGAAAATAATGAACGGGATTCCAATGATCGCGCCTACTATCGTAACGGTCAGCACCGCACCGACTATCAGGAACACCAATCCCAGGATGGCGGCGACCAATCGACCGGTCCCGGCAACGATACCTATCACCAGCTTCCAGAGGGCCCAGAACGGCCAGAGGATCCAGGGAATATGCTTGCTGTTTCGATGTTCTCCTATCATTGTTGCCTCCGTTATAGATTTACGGATTACAGGAGAGAAGGTAGTAACCTGCAAACCAGGATCGGCGCCAGAGTGGAGGGTGGGGGAAGTATATAATTCAACACGACCCAGGTCACCACTGTGATCAGGAACGCTAAGAGGACCAACCCCGCCAGTCCAAGCAATGCCCAGAACCAGAATTTACTTTTCCTTACCGGTATAGGTTCCGGGGGAACCAGCATCAGTACCACGGTAATGTTGTCCTTCCCCTGGCGGGCACAGGCCAGGTCCACCAGAGCCTGGGCAGCAGATTGAATATCCAGCCCGCGAACCACTGGCTCAATCTCAGCATTCTCAACCACATTAGTCAGGCCATCCGTACACAGCAGGAGCAGATCGCCAGGGAGCAAGCCCAACCCCTGGTTCGAGCGGGCCTGGGTGTCGGACTCGTTTTTTGCCAGCCTCAGCCGGGTATCGGCCCGGGGGGTTTTGGAGGAGCCCAAATAACGGCGAATGACGTGCACGTTCGGGTGGTTACGCGCCTCCTCCGGCTTCAGGATGCCTTTCTCCACCGCCTCCTGGACCCAGGTATGGTCCACTGTCAGCTGCATAAGGTTACCATTACGCAATAGGTAAATGCGAGAATCCCCCACTGAAGCAATGAACAATTGGCGGCCGACCACCCAGGCGCAGGCGCAGGTGGTTCCCATTCCCAGGCGCTGGGTATCGTCCTTGGCTTTCATCGCGATCGCATCACTGGTAACCTGAATGGCATGATCGAGGGTGGCCAGCGGGTGACGAACATTGGATTGGGCCACCATGTGGCTGATGGTCTCAACGGCCATTTCGGCGGCCACTTCCCCGGCCTGGTGCCCGCCAATGCCATCCGATAGAATGGCAAAAATCGATGGTGTGGGGTCTGTTTCACTCACCCGGTAAGAAGAGACAGCATACCGGTCCTCGTTCGACCTTCCTGCTAGTCCGGGATGGGTCACAGCTGCAACATAAAGGAAAGCCTGGTTAATGCGGATCATTTCTTTATCGGGGTGACCCGGGGTGCAGCGCGTTCGGGTGCGGTGCGCAGCATGAACCGGTAGGAAACCCGTCCAATATGGAGAATGTCGCCGTGCTGAAGGCGCCTGGGGGCTGTCAGCTGCTCGTAATTCACCCATGTCCCGGCAGCCGATTTTTCATCAGTAAGGATGTACTTACCATTCTCCACTCTCAGCCGGGCGTGCAATGCCGAAACGGAGGGGTCATCCAGAATGCGTGTGGCCTGGATCGGGTCCGAGCCAAAGGTCATCTCTGGTGTCCTGATCGGGATAGAGGGAGAGGTCATTGGCTGGCCATCATCCTTCAATCGCACCAGATAGGCCTCAGATAATCTTTCCGGGCGCTTCCAGGGCAGGCGCATGCCGGATCGCGGTTCATTGCCCCGGATGGACTGTCTCAGCGGGTCCCGGTGACCTTTTTTTCCTGACTTGCCGGGATGGAGTTTTTTTCTCCTGCTCCAGACCAGGGTCATACCCACACCCAAACCGGCGAAAAGGATGGCCGCCAATGCCACCCACTGGCTGTTGCGTGACAGGAAGGGTAACAAACCGACCTGCGGTCGGACAATCGTCACCATCACCGGCACTCCCAGGCTGACCCTGCTCAGTCCAAAACTATCCACCGCTTCCACAGTAAGGACATGCTGGCCACTGACCGTATACCTGCTGAGATCCCAAATGAACCGGTCAAAGGGATTGGTCGTATTTTCCGCAACTTTTTGTCCATCGGCATAAAGTGTGGTACGAACCAGCGGACGGGTGCGCCCGTCAGGAAATTCGATGATGATGCTGATCGGCTGCAGGGTCGGAATAAATGATTTAATGGAGGTTGTACCCAGGTCAGGCGCCTTGCGGACAATCTGCGCCGGTGGAGAGACCAGGATCGGGTTCGGGGGCTGGATGTTCAAGTCAAAGGATAATGGCGAGGAGGTGACGGTCCCGTCGCTCAAGTTCACCTGCGCCGACAGGGTGTGCCCACCAGAGCTGAGGATACCGGAAGAATAGGTCAAGCGGTATGTATGGCGGATAGGCGCAAGATACATTTCCAGGCTCGGCAGAGGTTCCTGGCCAGAAAAAAGAACAAACTGCCCTGATGTCCGGATGGCCAGATCCTTGAGGGCCGTTGCTCCCGTTGTGGAAAAGAAAGCAGTGGAAGACACGATCCAGACATTGACCCGGATGTTCTGGTCCACTGCGCGCTGGGTGAGATTATCCAGCTCCGGGATGGTGTCCGCCGTCGGCAGAGAAGTGATGTACAGCACAACGGGTTTCATGCCGGGCTGTGAGGGGGTTTCAGAAACCACATCCAAGGAACGCGAGAGTGTTTCTGGGCTCGAGGTGATACCCAGCAGGTTAGGCTGGTAGGCAGCCAGGGCCTCCGAGAATGCCGCTGTCGTTGTCATATGTGTTGAAATTGTCCCACCGGTAGGGATAAAACTCAGATCGTCACCCAGCGAATCGGGGTGGGTAGCAGCCCAGGCCTTCAGGACCCGGATAACTTTTTCATAGCGCGTGATGGCATTGGCATCCCGGTAGGCGAAGTATGGACCAGGATCGAGCGCTACCGCGAAATCCGCCCCCGGCTGTAGTTCCTCGAGGTTTGCCAGAGGGCGGGGTTGGTTATCTTCAAATATGGTGATCGAATCAGACGAAAGCCCGGTTACGAAGTTATCCGCCGAATCATATACATCGAGCCCGGCGGTTACGCTGGGGAAAGTAGTGGTTTGAAGGTCATACAGGCTGGCGTGTGAACTGGTCTTGGTCTGAGCCTGAGCAGGTATGAGTCCAGCCAAAACTAGGTAGATGCTGAAAAATATAGTGAGCGTTTTTCGCATAGGGTGCCAGCAATTGGAGCCAACGATTTTCTCTCGTTCCCGATCGCTGGGTACTACTTTTCTTCTTTTATCTCTTTGACTTCCGCCTCAACGATTTCATCATCAGCAGAAGAGAGCTGCTGAGATTGATCCTGCATCATCGGAAATTTAAGCCATTCGTGCAAGCCGGCCCAGGCCAATAAAACACCACCTGTGGCGGTACCGGTCACCGAGAATGGCACGCCGGCGATAATTCCCATCACCAGCCCCTTGGCAACCGACTCTCCCCAACTATCTTTTGCCAGATAATGCTGGATAAATAATGTGGAAACAAAACCGGTCACACCGACAAGAGGAATGGTTAAGATCCATAGTTCCGGCGCGGCAATCTCAGGGATGGTGAATAAATTATCCAGTACGATGGTCGCCAGTGCAGCCAGCGGGTGAATCGGTGCGGCTGGAATCGGACGGCGGACTTCAATCTGGTTGCTCATATTCATCAATCCTTCCAAAGGATAATCAGCACTTCATTCCCATTCGATCGTGGCGGGTGGTTTACTGGTAATATCATACACCACTCTGTTGATTCCGTGCACTTCGTTGACGATCCGATTAGCCACCTTCGCCAGCACATCGTACGGGAGGCGCACCCAGTCGGCGGTCATGAAATCGTCGGTGACCACCGCCCGGATGGCTGCCGCCTCCTGGTATGTTCGCTCGTCTCCCATCACCCCCACAGAACGTACCGGCAACAGGACCACAAACGCCTGGGATGTCTCTGCCCCCTCACCAATTAACATGGCAGAGGATAATTCATCCACCAGGATGGCATCCGCCGCCCGGAGACAGGCGACCCTTTCCGGGGTCACCTCCCCCAGACAGCGCACAGTCAACCCTGGACCTGGGAATGGCTGGCGCCAGACCAGCGCATCTGGCAGGCCAAGGACTTTCCCCACAGCCCGTACCTCGTCCTTGAACAGGTAGCGCAGCGGCTCGACCAGGGTCATTTCCATTTTTTCCGGCAACCCCCCCACATTATGATGCGACTTGATCCTGGCTGCCTTGTTCCTATCCGGCGCAGCCGACTCAACCACGTCCGGGTAAATCGTGCCCTGAACAAGAAACTTCGGGGAGCCGAGTTTCCCCGCCTCGCGCTCGAAGATACGGATGAACTTCTCACCGACGATCCGGCGCTTTTTCTCCGGATCGGTGATGCCTTTCAGTGCATCGAAAAATTCACCGGTGGCATCCACCGCCACCAGCTCGGTTCCCATCTGCTGGCGGAAGGCAGTGACCACCTGTTCTGGTTCGCCTTTCCGCATCAGACCGGTATCCACAAAAACTGCCACAAGCTGGTCGCCGACGGCCCGGTGCACCAGCGCCGCCGCGACGGATGAGTCCACGCCGCCCGAAACCGCCGCCAGAACGCGTTCCCCTCCCACCTGTGTCCGGATTCGGGCCAGGTTCTCCTGGATGATGGAACCAGGCGTCCAGTCCGCTGCACAACCGCATATATCCAGCGCAAAATGCTTGAGCAGTTCCGCCCCGTTCGGCGTGTGGTGGACCTCGGGATGGAATTGCACCGCAAAATATTTCCGCTCGAAGTCACCCATGGCCGCGATGGGACTGTTGCCCGATCTGGCAAGTGCAATGAAGCCCTCCGGCATCCGGGTTATCCGGTCCCCGTGGGACATCCAAACTTTGGACAATGCGCTCAGCATTGTGCCGGGGATCAACGGCTCGATCTCTGCGGGCCCGTATTCGCGTTCAGAGGATGGATTGACCCTGCCGCCCAGGGCATGGGTCAGGGCCTGCATCCCGTAGCAGATCCCCAAGATGGGCAGGCCGCTCTCCAGGATGTATGGCTGGAGGGTCGGGGCACCCTCAGCGTACACCGAAGCCGGTCCGCCGGACAGGATGAAGCCTTTGGGCTGCAACCTCAGCACATCCCCGGCTGGCGCATCCCAGGGGAAGAGTTCACAGTAGACATGGGCCTCGCGCACCCGCCGGGCGATGAGTTGAGCGTACTGGGAACCAAAATCAAGGATGGCAATGGAATTATGCATGGCTTGTGGATTCAGAAATGAGATGAATAGGTCCGATTACAGATAAAGAGGCTGGCAGAGCTACCAGCAAGGATCACTTATTATCAAAGATGATTTCATCGCCGTCCAGCGAACGAATGACTGCCAGAGACTCGATCGGTACTCCGAGTGGTTTAAGCAGCTCGCGCCCACCTTCAAAGACCTTCTCGATCAGGGTTCCAATTCCAACGATGGTTGCTCCTGCCGTCTGTGCCAGGCGGACCAGGCCCCAGATGGTGGCCCCGGAGGCCAGGAAGTCATCGATGATCAATATTCTTTCACCGTCGGCCAGGTATTCGGGCGAGACGATCAATTCCACCATCCGGCCCTTGGTATGGGAGGGGGCCGTGGTCAGGAAGACCTGATCTGGCATGGTGATCGGCTTGGTTTTCCGTGCATAAACCACCGGCAGACCCAGGTGAAGGGCAGTCGTCAGTGCCGGGGCAATGCCGGAGATCTCCGCGGTCAGCACCTTGGTCGCGTGAACACTGGCAAAACGCCGGGCCAGTTCGCGGCCGCAGGCGTCCATCAGCATCGGATCCACCTGGTGGTTAATGAATCCGTCCACCTTCAAGATGCCTTTGCCAAGGTTCCTGCCGTCGCGCCGGATCCGTTCAATGAGTTCAATCACAAAATTCCTCCATTATTATTGCATAAAACCTGACTGGTTCTTGAAAACCGATCAGGTCTAGACAGGTCCATTTTACAACGGGGACGTGGAACCCGCTAGTGTGTTAGAATCCTGCCCGTGGGCAACCCTGACCTGGTCCTGGCTTCAAATTCTCCCCGGCGGAGGAGTTGCTGGCGTTTGGCGGCTGGAAGTTCAAGGTCAGCCCAGCCGAGGTGGACGAAAGCCAGGTCCCCGGCGAACCACCCGGAGCATTCGTTCTGCGCCTGGCGAAGGCAAAAGCCCATGCCTGTGCCGCCTCCACCGGTGAAACTTTAACCATCCTGGCCGCAGATACTGCCGTAGTGGACGGGAATACCATCCTCGGCAAGCCGAAGGATGCGGCCGAAGCAAGGAAGATGCTCCTTCGATTGCGTGGTCGGACCCACCAGGTTTATACCGGTATCGCCGTCCTGAAAAAGTCCGCCGGGTATCTGGGAATGGATCTTTGCGTCACCGATGTACCCATGCGGGCTTACAGCGACAGGGAAATGGAAACCTACATCGCATCCGGTGACCCGCTGGATAAAGCCGGAGGCTACGCGATCCAGGATCCCGGGTTTCATCCGGTTGGATCGTTGAACGGATGCTACGCCAGCGTGATGGGACTGCCGCTTTGCCACCTGACCCGCAGCCTGCAGAAAATTGAAATAACCCCAAAAAAAGATATACCGCTAGAATGCCGATCCTGCCTGGGTTATGCCTGCCCAATATTCACCCAGGTTCTGCGGGGTGAACAGGTTGGTTGAGGCGAAAGGTGTATTGATGAAAACCGTACGTTTGCTCAATCTGCTCCTGATCCTTGGTCTGCTTACCGCCTGCGCGGGAGGGTTTACAAAAACCCCGGCGCAACTGCCCACGGTCCCGGTCAACATCACCCCCGCCCCGAGCGCTGACACTGCCCTGCGCGGATTCCTGGATGCCATGCTGGTGGAAGATTACCCCATGATGTATTCCTTCATCACCCAGGCAGTCCGCAATACCATTTCTGAGACCGATTTTGCTAAACGGTATACGGATGATCTAAACGCCATGAGCGCCAAAACGGTCGAATACAACATCGAATCCACACTGACCAGCCCGCAGAGTTCCCAGGCTGCCTTCCAGATCATTTACCATACCGTCCTGTTCGGTGATATTCAGCGCGATTTTAAAACGACCCTGGTCCTGGAAAATGGCGAATGGCGATTCCAGTGGGACGATGGATTGATCCTGCCGGAACTGGCCGGGGGAAAACGATTAATCACCAGCTACACGACCCCGGCGCGCGGGGATATTTACGACCGCAACGGCAACCCGATTGCCATCCAGACCAATGTCATTGCCCTGGGCCTGATCGCCGGGGCGGTTACCCCCGACATGGAGGATGCCGTCATCAACACCTTGTCGCATTTGACCGGTGTCCGGGCGGTAGACATTCGCTACAATTACGAAAACTATACCGCGGGAAATTACGTCCCGGTCGGGGAAGCCACAGCCGATGCCGTGAACGCCTCGGGCATATTAGGCTTCAGCGGTGTTTCAGGAACTCCATATACGAATAGTTCCCGCTTTTACGAACCGAACGCCGCCCCCAATACCGTTGGCTATACCCTGTTCATTTCCGCAGAAGAGCTTAATGCCTACCGCAGGCTCGGGTACAGCGGTGCGGAACGGGTCGGTGTGGAAGGTATCGAGAAATGGGGAGAGGATTACCTGCACGGCCGCAATGGGGCCACTCTGTATGTTGCGGCTTCGGATGGAACCTATGGAACGGCTCTGGCCAATGTGGATGCCCAGCCTGCCTCCTCCATCACCCTGACCATTGACGAGGACCTGCAGGCCCAGGCCCAGGCGGCCATGGATGGTCTACCGGGTGCGATCGTTGTCATGGAAATGAACACCGGCAGGGTGCTGGCAATGGTCTCCTCGCCGGGGTTTGACCCGAACTGGTACGATCTCAACAACATTAACGGCGTCAACGGGCCTTACGCCGCTCAGCAGGACACCTTGAACCGCGCCACACAAGGCACCTATCCGCTCGGCTCGGTGTTCAAGATCATCACCATGGCGGCAGCCCTGGATAGCGGTGTCTTTACACCGGACACCACCTACCAGTGCACCTATGCGTTCACCGATATTCCCGGTCACACATTGTATGATTGGACCTATGAATATTGCAACAACCAGAAAGCGCAAACCGGGCAGGACACCTGTCCCTCCTGGCCGCCAAGCGGTTTACTGACCCTTACCCAGGGGTTGATGCGCTCCTGCGACCCCTGGTTCTATCATATCGGGTATGACCTTTTTAACCTGGGCAAGGGAAATCTCATTTCAGACATGGCGAAAAGTTTTGGCCTGGGGGCAGCCACCGGGATCGAACAGGTGGCCGAGGCGAATGGAAACATTCCGGATCCCGCGGATGGCCTTCAAGCCACCAGTATTGCCATCGGCCAGAGCGATGTTCAGGTCACCCCCCTCCAGGTGGCAAGGTATGTCGCCGCCGTGGGTAACGGTGGTACCCTTTACCGGCCACAACTGGTTGAGTCGATCCAGCCAGGGAGCGGCAGCCCGATCCAGGTTTTTAAACCAGATGCCTCGAGCACATTACCCCTATCCCAAGCCAACCTGCAGGCGATCCAGAATGCCATGCGCAGCGTGGTACAGGACTCGCGTGGCACGGCTTATGCCAGGTTTACCGGTTTCGCCATCCCGATTGCCGCCAAGACCGGGACCGCCGAAAGCGGTGCGACCGACCCGCATGCCTGGTTCGCCGGTTACAGCCTGGCAGGGAAAACCGACAAACCCGATATCGCCGTGGCGGTGCTGGTCAACAATCAGGGTGAAGGTGCCACCTGGGCCGCACCCATTTTCCGGCGTGTCATGGAAATTTACTTTAATGGCCGCCCACAGACCGCTTATCCCTGGGAATCCTCCTTTGGCGTGGTCAACCCGGATTACGGCGTCATCACTCCAACACCAACCCCGTAAACCGGATTCCTCCATCCGGCCATGAAGACAACCCATCACTTGATGGCCGGATGGTGTAGATCATCTGGACGCAATGCCAGCAGAAACAATTCCCGGAATCATTATCCGCTCGCAATCAGGTTTTTTTACCATCCAGACCGATGGCGGCATCCTGACCTGTCACCTGCGCGGCCGCCTCAAACAGGGGAAACATGTGGGCGATCTGGCTGCGGTCGGCGACCGGGTAAAGGTGACCTCCCAAGCAGACGGGACCGGAAGCATCGAGGAGGTTGTGCCGCGCGGCAGCTCGCTGGTCCGGCTTGATCCCAGACCCCAGGGTGTGTACCAGCAGGTTCTGCTCGCCAATCCCGACCAATTGGTGTTTGTGTTCGCCTGCGCCCAGCCTGCCCCTCACCTGCGCATGCTCGACCGGTTCCTGGTCATTGCCGAAAAACAGCGCCTGCCAGCGATCATCGTCGCCAACAAAATTGACCTGGTGGGCGGCCAGCCAAGGGCGGAGGAGGTTTTTGGTTTCTACCCCGGTCTTGGCTACCCAGTGCTTTATACCTGCGCCCGGACCGGGGAGGGCGTGAATGAGTTGCGCAGGTGCCTTACCGGAAAGGAATCTGCGCTGGCCGGACCGAGCGGAGTGGGAAAATCCAGCCTGCTGAATGCCATTCAGCCGGGTTTGGGGCTGGCGGTGCGTGAAATCAGTGAAGCCTTTCAAAAGGGGCGTCATACCACCACGGTGCGCCAACTTTTCCCGCTGGAAGGCGGTGGCTATGTGGCCGACCTGCCTGGCATGCGTTCACTGGCACTCTGGGACACCGATCCCGAGGAACTGGACGGCTACTTTCCCGAATTAGCTCCGCTGGTGCAACATTGCCAGTTTAACGATTGCAATCATAAAACTGAGCCCGGATGCGCGGTACGGGCAGCTGTGGAGGCAGGTAGTGTGCATCCCGCGCGATATGAGTCGTATCTAAAGTTACGGGCAGGTGAAGAATGAAGGCAGATAATTGGGGACTCCTCGGACAGGAATGGGCGGTGGAGATGCTCAGACAGCATCTCATTCACGACTCTGCCCGCCAGGCTTACCTTTTTTGCGGACCTCCTGGAGTGGGGCGCCGCACTCTGGCGCTGCGTTTCGCACAGGCTTTGAACTGCCTGAACCCACCCGCACCCGGAGAACCGTGCGGCATATGCAAAACCTGCAAGCAAATAGAGCGGATGCAATACACGGATCTGACCATCATCCAGGCCGAAAAGGAAGGGGGAACGTTGAAGGTAGAACAGATTCGCGCCCTGCGGCAGAGTCTTTCGCTTAAACCCTACCAGGGTAAGTATCGCGTGGTGCTCTTTTTACGGTTTCAGGAAGCCAACGCCAGCGCGACCAACGCCCTGCTAAAAACCCTGGAAGAGGCTCCGGCTCACGCCATCCTGCTACTCACTGCTGACACGCCTGAGCAACTTCCGCCGACAATCCCCTCGCGCTGTGAAATCCTGCGCTTGCGCCCGTTGCCCGTTGAGAGGGTGGAGATGTTCCTGAAAGAACAGGGTACCGACGACGCGGATGCTCGCCTGCTCGCACACGTGTCAGGCGGACGGCCCGGGTACGCCCTGCGCCTGATGCAGGATAAGGATACGCTGAACTTCCGTGAAAGACGGCTGGTTGAAATCCAAAAACTGCTCAGCTCCACGCGCCGGGAGCGCTTTGCCTATGCCGAGAAACTCACCGAACGGAAAAACCCAGAAAGGGAACGGTTCCGTGAGACTCTGCTGCTCTGGCTGGCCTTCTGGCGGGATGTGCTCTTGGCGGTTGCCGGGTCCGATGCACCGCTGGTCAACGTGGATCACAGCTCCGAGATCGAGAGCATGGCCTCGCGATTGAGCCTGGGCGAGGCAGGGCAGCTGGTCAATGCAGCGGAAAGGGCTGTTGACCGGTTGGACAGAAATGTCAACTCACGCTTATTGGCGGAAGTTCTGTTATTGGATTGGCCGAAGATCGCGTGATCATTTTTTCCACTGCACCGGGTGAAAAGGACCATATCCGTAGGAAAAGTTCAGGCTTACGCGTCCTGATGATCCATCCACCCCTGAAAATAATTCCCCTGCTGGCAATCCTCTTCTCCAGCCTCCTCTCCGCCTGCCGGTCGGTGCCTGCTGCCACACCCACGCCAACGGAGACAGCCACCCCCCTTCCCACTTCAACTGCGACGGTCAGCCCTACCCTGACCCCGACACCCACACCCACACCCGAACCGGCCTGGTACCAGCCGCTGGACCCTTCAACCGGCAGCCTGAAATACAGCTATGCCCAGGTCACCAATCCTCGGGCAAGGATCTATGTCAGCCCGCAGGATGCGCTCGCACGAACAGGGAACTTCGGTCACCCGCCGAACTACCCGGCCTATGTGGCCTATACCGCCTCGCAGACCCTCAACGGGCAGACCTATTACCATGTCACCTACGGCTGGATGGATGGGGCGGACCTCCAATTGCTGACCCCCTCCAGGTTTACAGGCATCCAGTTGACCCGGCAGGTGCCCTTCCGTTTCGGTTGGGTGCTGGCTGAGACCCAAAGTGTCAATGCAGCCGGAACACCCATCCAAAGCTATCAGCGCTACCAGGTCATTCATGAGGTCCCGGCGATGACATCCCTTCCCGGCTATATCGCCATCGGAACCGATGAGTGGCTGCCCGAGAACAAAGTGGCCCTGGTCAGCCCCCAGCTTCCAGCAGGCGTGGATCCGAACACCTGCCGGTTCATCTACACCGACCTGAACACCCAGACCCTGTCCGTCTATCAGGACTGCCAGCTGGTCTTTGCCACCCTGATCTCGTCCGGAAAAAATTCTTGGACTTTTACAGGCCGATTCACCATCCTATACAAAGTTGAATACAACTCCATTGTTCCACCGCCCGAATCCACCAGCGATTACTACATCGAAGAGGTCCCGTATTTCATGACCTATGATGAAAATTTTGGCTTCCACGGCGCCTACTGGCATGACGACTTTGGCT
>Ga0182017_10002048_pt1 | contig 15454 bp, 13 predicted proteins | sample 712E3DmetaG_FD_120492 | JGI IMG/M metagenome (GOLD analysis project Ga0182017, IMG submission 120492) | Permafrost microbial communities from Stordalen Mire, Sweden - 712E3D metaG | ecosystem: Environmental > Terrestrial > Soil > Wetlands > Permafrost | place: Sweden: Stordalen | collected... | reverse complement strand
TGTAGTCGGGCGGCATGAAGATGCGGCGCAGGTCGCGGTTGCCCTCGAAGACGATGCCGTACATGTCGTAGGCCTCGCGCTCGAGCCACTCCGCGCCGATCCACAGGAAAGTGGCCGAGGGCGCGCGCGGATCGTCGCGGGAGATCCCGTCGGCGATGATGCGCAGCCAGTCCGAGCTCATCGGGCTCCACAGGTGATAGACGACCTGCATCACTTCGCCCGTGTCCACTCCGGCGAGATCGGCCAGTATCTCGAACCGCAGATCAAGGGCGTCGTGCAGGATCGTCAGCACCTCCGGCACGCTGCCGGGCTCGACGCGGATTTCCGTCTCGTCGTTGCGCTGGTAGACCGGGCCGCGCAGGTAGTCGCCCACACGGGCTTCGAGGCGGGCCTTGAGGGTTCGATCCATCGGTCAGATGTCGTCCGGGGCGGTGGGCCCGATCTCGCGCTCGTCCCAGTGACCGCGGCGGTCCTTGACGAGCTGGCCGAGCTGGAGCATGCCGTAGATCAGACCTTCGGGGCGCGGCGGGCAGCCGGGGATGTAGACGTCCACGGGCATGACCCGGTCGATTCCCTGGACCACGGAGTAGCTGCGCTTATAGCGCCCGCCCGACACGGTGCAGTCGCCGAGAGCCACACACCATTTGGGTTCGGGCATCTGCTCCCACAGCCGGACCAGCGGGCCGGCCATCTTGGTCGTCAGGGTGCCGGCGACGATCAGCACGTCCGACTGACGCGGCGAGGCCCGGAACGGGAACATCCCCCAGCGGTCCATGTCGTTCTTGCTGGTGGCGCCCGACATCATCTCGAAGGCGCAGCAGGCCAGGCCGGACAGGAGCGGCCAGAGGCTGTTGGCGCGGATGAGATCGAGGATGTAGTCCGCGTTGGTCGGAATGACCTGGAGCGCTCCCCACCGGGCGTCGTCGCGGCGCCCGGCATCGGTCAAACCGAATTCGCGGAGATGAGTGACCTCGGCCGGCCGGCCGCCTTCGTAGGCGAGCGGGTTGGCGGGCTGCCACATGGTGTTGGGAACGACGATCGGCGCGGTCAGCTCGCCGGGGGTTCGGGGCGCCAGCCGCTGATCGGGCGCCTTCGCGCCCCCCTGCCCGCCGGTACCTCGCCCTCGATCGCCTACCGCCACGTCAGCACTCCCTTCCGCCAGGCGTAGGCCAGGCCGAGCATCAGGACGACGACGAAGGTGCCCATGCTGACGAGTCCGCCGATGAGCAGGTCGCGGAAGATGATCGCCCACAGGTACAGGAAGACCACCTCGACGTCGAAGGCGACGAAGAGCAGGGCGTAGACGTAGAAGGAGATGCCGGCGCGGCCCCAGGTGTCGCCGTAGGTATCGATGCCGCTCTCGTAGGGCATGCCCTTGTGGCGATCGCCGCGGTTGCGGTGCGAGATGAGCCAGGCCAGGCCGATCACAAGGAAGACGAAAGAAACCCCTGCGACGGCCAACCCGACTACGTACCAGATGCCGGTCATCGTTCTCCAGCAGACCCATTGCCCGCGGCGGCACGTCCGCAGGCGTCGGTTCGCGAGGCTCAATCAGGCGATCGCGGGGCCGGGTTCGATGCCCGTTCCCTCGCAATCCAGGGGAGAGTCTACCAGGGGGGCCGCGCTCTGGCCTCCCACGGCGGCATGGACCCGCGCTCGAAAGCCGAACGGGTTGCCGGACGGGTGGGAGCGGGCCGGGGAAGGGGCCTGGGGCCGGCCTGGCCAGCGTGGAGGTTACGCTGGCCGGCTCGGCTCGCTAGGAAGCCGGCTGCGGGCGGCTCGGGGGTAACGCGCCGCCCGCGGGAACCGGCCGATCCGCCAGTGGGGTAGCGACTGGCGGTTGCACACTGGAACTGCGCTCTCAGGCCACAGAAGCCATGGGCCCCTGCTCCGACCGCAGGTTGCCCGCCGGCGGGGTGGCCCGGCAATACGGGAGGTGCCCTATCGAGCGGGGTTTGCCGGCCGCTCCGGCTTGAGCTGCCGTCGGGGCAAGAGCCTGCGGGACACGGCCGGCGCTGACTGCTTCTGGGCGAACATGCGTGGGCCTAGTTATTGGGCCTACCCGGATGCAATGGCGGTGGAGCGGCTGGGAGAAGTAGATGTGTGAGCGGCACTGTTGACAGTGCTCGCCCGCAATCGATTCAGATCCGTCCAGGACCTGCCTCCACGACCGTGGGCGCTGTCGACCGCGGCAGCAGCCATCCCGATCCTCCTGCCAGCGGACCCTGCGTTCGACAACACGTTGTTCTATGTTCTATGTAGGGATGTTGCTGGGGATCGCCATCGACCTGGCCGCCTTCCTAAGCGACGGTGGGGCCTATCCCGTCAACGATCGGCCCGCGCCGGACGACCGATGAGGCGGTGCCCCAGGACGGCTACCAGCTGAGTCTGGAGTTGCCCCGCCGTATCGCAACCCGGTTTCGCGTTCGAGAGTCAACACCCGGAAGCGGCCCATGTGGCGGGGGTCGAGCATGCGCACGATGCCGGAGCGGGCGCGGGTGTAGTCGGCGAGGGTCAGGTCCGGGCTGGCCTGCAGGACCCGCAACTCGGCCTCGAGACCGGCGGCGACGAGGAACTCCGACTGCGTGGTCAGCGAGACGGTCCGGAATCCGCGGCCGGCGGCGAGCTGCGCCACGGCCGTGAAGTCCACGTGGGCGGTGAGGTCGACCAGGCCCGGGGCGGCGAACGGATTCTCCTCGACGCGATGGCCGCGGTACCCGAGCAGCGTGCCGGCGAGGCGGCGCGGGCCGTACAGCTCGGCGGCGTCGTAGCCGTAGTCGATGGCCAGGATGTAGCCGCGGTCGAGGCGCGCGGCGGCTTCCTCGAGCCACTCCCCGAGGCCCAGGGAGATCTCGCCGACCTGCCCCTCCGCGAGCTGACCGACGCCGAGCCCGTCTTCGGCGAGCCGTTCCGCGAGTGCCGGCGAAGACGGCTCGCCCTCGACCTCGACGAAGCCCTCTTGCCATGTCACGAACAACTCGATCAGCTCCCCGCCACGGACGACGAAACGGTGAACGGGTAATGCGTCGAGGAACTCGTTGGCAAGGATGACGCCTGAGACGGGCACGGCCCGATTCCATGGAGTGCCCGAGGCCGCCAGGAGTCCGGCAAGGCCGGCCTTTCCAAATCGGTCCTCGAGGTCGATGAGGCGGTTCGGGTTCGACTCGACGGGCTCGTAGCGGATGGTGGCGAGCAGGTCGGCCGCGTCGTGGCGGCGCAGGCCGTCGAGGATCGAGAGCCCGAGCGTGCCCGAGCCGGCGCCGTACTCGATCAGCGCGAAGGGACGCGGGCGGCCGAGCTCGACCCACATCTCCTCGATCCGCCGGGCGAGGGTCCAGCCGAAGATGGCGTGGGTCTCGGGCGCGGTCAGGAAGTCGCCGGCATCGGTGGGACGGTCGGCGGGCTGGCGGTAGTAGCCGAGGTCGGGCTCGTACAGGGCACGTTCCATGTATCGAGCGAAACCGATGCGGCGGCCCGGGCTCGACTCGATCTCGGCGCGAATCCGAGAGGCGAGTTCGTCGGACCGGTCGACCGACGAACGGTCTGACGGGGAATGGTCGGCCGAAGACGGCGCTTCGCGCGTCATCGGGATCGACCTCCGCGGAAGTCGGAGCCCGGGCGTCGTCGAGCCCCCGCACGTGCTCGCTGCGCGAGCAGGCGGAGTCCGCCGTTCACCATGGTGTGGCCGCCGAGGATGACCGGGTGGCCGTTCGGTGCCGCCACGGCCGATTCGGTCAGGGCGCGGAGCCACGGATCGGCGATTGCCCCCGGCAGCAGGAGATCCGAGGCGAAGCGATCCTCGGACGCGGGCCAGGCCGATTCCCCGGCGCCGCAGCGATGGGCCATCAGGACGCGAGTGTCGACGACCGCGGCGTCGGCCAGGCGGGCGACGGTTCGGGCGAGCGCCTCGGGGCCGTCGCGGTCGAGCAGCTCGCCGAGCACGGAGCGTGGGGGACGAATTGGAGTGGCCCCGGACGTGGCCCCGGACGTGGCTCCGGCAGTGGCTCCGGCAGTGGCCCCAACGCCGTCGGATTGGGCCAGCTGCGACGCCGCTCGAAGGCCACGCTCCTCGACGAGGGCCCGGACGCGGCAGGCGATGCCGCTTTCCAGCCAGCGCAGAGTTGAGGCAGAAATGCGCCCCGCGATCAGCAGCTCGGCGCGGCGGTTCGTCAGAACGTCCGCCAGTGCCGCCAGCCGTTCTCCGATGAGTGGCGCCGCCGCGTCGAGATCGCGCCCCGCCGGATCGTTCAGCGCGATCAGATCGAGCGGCGTGTCGATGTCGACGCCGAGCTGCCAGCGCGAGCGCAGGTCCGTGACGGCCACTCCGGCCCGCTCCTCCAGCCATCGGGGAAGGGCGTTGTCGACGGGGAGTGGCGGGAGACCCTGTAGATCGGCCGCCCGCGAGATCGCCACCACGTCGGCCGAATAGCGGTTGTTCGCCAGCGCGTGCCCCGCCGGCCCCGCGGCCACTTCCACGAAGCGCCGCAGGTCCGCGGCCCGGGCCAGCGGGATGCTGCCGGAGCCCAGGACGACGAGGCCGCCCGGCAGGATCACGCCGTGGTCGAGCACGACATACCCGCCTTCGCTACCGAGGCCGACGCCTCTGGACCCACCGCGGTCCCAGTCAGCCACTTTCGCTCTGATCGTCGCCGCCAACCGCTCGCCGAACGTGAGCCCGTCCGGCGGCCCCGCCACGACCTCCGTCATGTCGGCCCCCGCCGCGAGGAATGCCTCACACTGCCGCTTCGCGAGCGCAGCGCGTGCTTCTGCGAGCGCGCGAGTCAGCGGTCCGGCATCAGCCGTGGCCGTGGCGTGGAAAATGAGGACGAGCACGGGGCGCACGAGCGGAGTCTAGCCGCGCAGCTCCGTGACGAGGCGACCGCGCGCCGCCGCCGCATCGCAGACTGGAGCAGCCAATGGGCACGGTTCGGGCATACGTCGGACTCGGGGCGAACATCGGCGATGCCGTGGCCACCCTCACCGGTGCGGTCCACGCCCTGGGTGCGCTGCCGGGCGCGACACTGGCCGGTGTTTCGCGGCTGTACATCACCGCTCCCGTCGAAGTCTCGGACCAGCCCGATTTCCACAACGCCGCCGTCGCCCTCGATGTGCCGGCCGGCCCAGGCGGCGAGACCGGCCCGATCGCGCTGTTGCTCGCCCTCAAATCGATCGAGCGGGCCTTCGGCCGGCGGGATCGGTACCGTTACGGACCGCGCGAGCTGGACCTCGACCTGCTGCTCTTCGGCGACGAGCGGATGGCGGTGGTACGGCCGGAGGAGGGCCGCTCGCCGGATCCGGCCAAGGCCACGCGTCTGCTCGAAGTCCCGCATCCGGAGGTCGGTCGCCGCCTCTTCGTCCTGGCTCCGCTCGCTGATCTGGCCCCGGACCTGGTCCCGCCCGGCTGGGTCGAGTCGGTCGCGGAAGCGCGGGCCCGCCGGGAATCGATCGAGGGCGCCTCGGCCGTCCGCCCGATCGGCTTCTGGGATCCGGCCTCTGGGCGCTGGGTGGTGTAGACCTCGCCGCTACGGTATTGCCACGGTGGCATTGCCCGTGACGGCGTCGACACTGACGACAGGGGTCGACCCTTCGGCGTCCGGCGCCGTCCCGCCCGAGGCGTTCAGCCGGATCCGCCAGATCGAGGCCTGGGAGCCGCCCGTGAAGTCGATCGACAGCTCGGCCGAGCCGGCCGCGGCGCCGGTTGCGCCGAAAGCCGCGATCGCTATCTGCGTGGCCCTTCCGGAGCCGATGACCGGGGCGGTGATGTTCAGCAGCATCCGCTCGTCGAGGAAGGCGAAGACGGACCCGGTGGCCGCGTTGACGCTGACCTCGAACTCCGGCGACTTCACACCACTCGGGTCGGTCCAGATCACCTGGTAGGCGGCCACGCCGGCGGCCTGGATCGTTGAAACGGATTCCGTGAGCCCGTCCGGGGCGAGGCCTGCCTTCTGCATGAAAGCCTCGGCCGCGGTTCTGGCATCCGCTGTCGTGACCGACTCGGTCGCGTCGTCAGGCATCCGATCCTCGAATACCACCTCGAGCACCATTCCCCCGACCGCGTCGATCAGCGCGATCGTCTGGGGCGCCGTGGCGATGTAGAAGCGCCGTGCGTTCGGACCGTCCGTCAGAGTGACCGTCATTGCGGGCACGTCGGCGAGCTTTGCCGCGGCGCTGGCGGCGGCGTCGGCCGGGACCGGCAGGGGGGTCCAGTTGGGGTCCGGCGTCTCGAGGCAGCCGCAGGCGACCCAGCAGCCGGAGAAGGTCAGTGGGAGGACCGCCAGTAGCATCGCGGCCGCGACGAACGAAAACGCGCGTCTCATCAACCCACCTCGCATTCGGTTCACGCGGAGGCGCAAAGCGTACGCCCGCCGAACCGGCTCCGGGCGGCTGCGCCGCGTCCCTCAGATACAGCAACGCGGCGTGGCGACAGTCCCCTCGTCGGTCGTCTGGGCTCCGACCTGTCGCCCGCCACGTTTCCCTCTACCCGGAAAACCGGGCTCCCAATCCTCCGACCGACCGACCGGTCCGTCAGGTCCGATCGGTTTGTCCAACTACCTATTCGCTCTCGTGCCGGGACCGGATCACTGGCACCGATGTTCGAGTGATCGCGGAGGGCGAGTGCCGCGTAATCTAGGTGGTGAGGCCGGGCGACCTCGATCAGAGCCCTGGGAGCCGGCCGCCGAGGGAGGGGAAATGCTGGTTCGTCGGCCGATAGGGCGCCGCTCCGCTGGGCTTCTAGTCGGTCTGGTGGTCACGCAGGCCGTTGTCGCAGGTTGCGGCGGGAGCAGTCCAAACGCGGGCTGGACGCCGCCGCCGCTCGCGTCGTGGGCGTCGCTGGCGTGGTCTGGCCCCGTGAGCGACTCATCGTTGTCAGCCCAATCGTTCCTGGCGCAGTGGCAGGGCGGGTTCGTCGCGGCCAGCAATTCCCAGAATGGCCTGGACCTGCAGATCAGCGCGGACGGCACCCACTGGAATGATGTCGCGACGGGCGAGCCGAGCTTCCGAGACGCCTGGGCCTGGGGACTCGTGGCCGGCCAGGACCGGCTCACGCTCTTCGGCAGCCACGCGGACGAGAGTCTTGGTCGGAAGTCGATGGCCTGGACTTCGTCGGACGGCCGCGGGTGGCAGGTCTCCGATCTCCCGGACCTCGACGGCCTCGACCTGTCGGACGCCGTCTCGGGGGCCGGCGGCTATGCCGCCAGGTGCAAGACAGAGGGTGGCTACGACGTTCTCTGCACGTCTCCCGATGGCCAGCATTGGCGGCGCGAATCGCCCGAGCCGGATCCAAAGGCCTGGAACGCCCAGGTCAATTGGGTGGCCCCGATCGGTTCGGGGTTCGTGGCCGGAGGCTACATAGAGTTCGCAGGAGCGACAGACCAGTTCCCCGCGGGACTCTGTATGACTTCAGCGTGAAGGACGAGGTGCCGTCGTCGTGGGTTGCCACCGACGGCTCGCACTGGCAGCTTACCCAGGGCGGGGCGGGCGACTCAGCGTCGATCGCGAACTCGCCGGCCTGGCTTGCCGGTTCATTCGGCGGCCTTATGGCGGCGGTCAATCGTTCCGACGGCCAGGTCCGAGAATCGTTCGGCGGCGTTTCGTGGCAGGAAGTCCAGGGCTCGGGCGCGGCTCCCGCCGGGCTCTCGAATCAAGCCCAAATCATCCCGTCGTCGAAGGGACTGCTCATCGTGGATCCGGGAGCCAGCGAGTCCGTGCCCGCCCGCATCTGGTTCGCGACCGGTACGCCGACCACCTGACCCGGGCCGGACGCGGTGTGCCGCGCCGCGGCTAGTGGCGGAAGTGGCGCCTGCCGGTGAAGACCATGGCCATGTGGTGTCGATCGGCGACCTCGATCGCCATCTCGTCGCGGATCGAGCCGCCGGGCTGGATGATCGCCGTGACGCCGGCCTGAGCCGCCGCCTGTATCCCGTCGGGGAACGGGAAGTAGGCGTCGCTGGCCATGACGGCCAACTTGGCCCGATCGCCGGCTCGCCGGAGCGCGATCTCGACCGCCGTCTGGCGGCTCGCCTGGGCCGCGCCGATCCCGACCGTGGCGCCGCCGCGGGCCAGAACGATCGAGTTGGAGCGGACATGGCGAACCGCCCGCCAGGCGAAGAGCAGGTCGGTCAGTTCCTCGAGCGTAGGCCGCCGCTTGGTCACGACCAGGAGCTGCGTCTTGTCGAGGCCCAGTTCGTCTTTGGTCTCGACGAGCAGGCCGCCGGCGATGCGCTTGAAGTCGAGGTTGGCGATGCCGTAGTCGCGCGGGCCGGCGATCGGGTTGGGCGGAACCGCCAGCAGCGCGATCTGCGGCTTCTGGGCAAGGATGCCGACGGCGGACTGGCTGAACGACGGCGCCACCACCGCCTCGTAGGAGTTGGAAGCGATCTCACGGGCGGTCGCGCCGTCCAGTTCGCGGTTGACGCCCACGATCCCCCCGAAACACGACACCGAGTCGGTCTCGAGGGCCTTGCGGCAGGCTTCGACCAGCTCCTCGTCCGAAGCCAAACCGACCGGGTCGGTGTGCTTGACGATCGTGACCGTCGGGGCGGTGAAGTCGGTGGCGATGGCGTACGCGGCGTCCAGGTCCAGCAGGTCGTTGAACGACGGCCGCGATCCCTGGAGCTGAGTGGCATCGGCCAGAGTGCCCGCGCGGTGAGTCGTCTCGCGGTAGAAGGCGGCGCGCTGGGGCGGGTTCTCGCCGTAGCGAAGGTCGTCGACCTTCTCGAGGACCAGCGCCAGGCGCCCGGGAAAGGCGTCGCCGGCGGCGTTGGACAGGTAGGCCGCGATCTCGGCGTGGTAGGCGGCCACTAGGCCGTATGCCTCGGCCGCCAGCCGCTGGCGCAACTCGGCCGAGACATCGCCGCGCCCGCGGATGTCGGCGATGACGGCGGCGTATCGAGCGGGGTTGGCGACGGCGGCCACACCGGCGAAGTTGCGCGCGGCCGCGGCCAGGAGCGCCGCGCCGCCGATGTCGATCATCTCGACGGCTTCGTCGATGGCCACGAGACGGGCGCCCACCTGCGGAGCGAAGCGGCTGACGTTCACCGCCACGATGTCGATCAGCCCGATCTTCTGGGCCTCGAGCTCGGCCAGCTGGTCGGGCTGGTCTCGTCGGGCCAGGATGCCCGCGTAGATGGCGGGGTGGAGCGTCTTGACCTGGCCCCCGGCGATCGGCTCGGATCCGGTCAGCTCGGAGACGGATCGGACTTCGATGCCCTCGGCTGCGAGAGCTTCACGAGTGCCGTCGGTGGCGATGACCTCGACGCCGAGGGCGAGCAGGTCGCGCGCGAAGGGAACGATGCCCTCCCGGTCCGCCACCGAGAGCAAGGCTCGCACCAGGCGTACCTCCCAACTGCCCGAGGTCCGGCTCGGAAGCTCGCCGGGGCCGCCGATTCGTGGCCCCAGAACCGTCTCCCCGGCCACGCGCGGGGCTCCGTCAAGTCCAGAATGCCGGATTGGGCCGAGTATAGCGCCCGACCATGGCATACTCCGCAGACGCGAAACCGCAGGCGCAGAAGGCGCACGCTTCGGTGGCCGCGTTTCGGCATCCGCGCCGAAGCCGGTCCCGGCGTCGCTGACGACCGCCTATCCAGGTCGATCGACCGCCAAATTGACTGAACACTCGGAGGGTCCGCGTGAACGGCCCGTGGAACCAAATTGACACTCTGCTCATCGCCTTCAATCATCAGAACTTCCCGCTGATCTGGGACCCCGCATGGCAGGTGTCGCTGACGCTGCTCGTGGTCGGGATCTTCTTCTACAACTTCCAGGGCAGGCGTCTGCACGCCTACTCGGTCTTCCTGGATCTGAACGAATGGCTGCTGTGGACGTCGGTCGGCGTCTTCTCGCTCATCCTGATGTTCACCGTCTTCAACTTCGACTTCATCTTCGTCGCGCCGACGGCGATCGGTGGGGCGGTCCTGTTCATCTGGATCAGGTTCCTCCATTTCCCGCCGCTGATCCGGGCCTATGAGGAGCGACTCGCACGCCAGCGCTACTTCCAGCGCTCCAAGACCTCTCACCCCGATACGACGATCCGGGCCAAGGCGGCCGCCAAGCCGAAGCGCCGCCGCCGGTAACCCGCGGATCGAGAGCGAAGCGCACCGCCGCGGCGGGCCAAGCGCTCTAGTGTCGTGGAGATACGTCGCTTCGGTATAGGCCACCGCCGCGCCGACGGCCCGCCGGGCACGCACGGCGTGGAGGCGACCCCGTTGCACGGCGACGAACGGGGCGTGCTGGCCGAGATCGCTCTGAAGCCGAGGGCGTCGATCGCGCCCCACGCCAACCCGAATCTGGCCTACTTCCTGGTGATCGAGGGTGGCGGATTCGTCCAGGTTGGCGACGAACAGGCGCGCGTGGCCGCCGGCGACGCCATCGTCTGGCCGCCCAACGTGGTCCACGGGGCCTGGACGGAGCTGACTCCGATGCGGGCCATCGTCGTGGAGTTCGCCGCGGCCGACGATGCGGCCGTGCCGCTACTCACGTCGGGCCGCCAGGCCGAAGCCGGCGGTACCGCCGAGCCCGCAGCCGGGGACGCAGCCGAGCCCCCGATGGATCCCCGAGCCGACGCTCTGCGGGCCGGCGGCGCCCTCGCACCGAAGCCCGAGGCGCCGCCACCGGATCGCGACTCGCCCGAAGGCGAGCCCTGGTAGCGATCCGGCTCCGGTCGAGCCGCCCCCGAACCGAGCGGGTCAGCTGCCGAGCGGCGACTTGTCCCAGTCGATGGCGACTTCCTGGTTCTTGTTGGCCTCGTTGACGGCCACCGACAGCGTCACGCCGGGGGCGACGGCCGCGAGCTTGGCGATCGGAACGCGATGGCCGAAGACGGCCGGGAAGGGGGCCTGGCCCGGCAGCGTGACTTCGACTGTAAAGATCCAGACCGGGTCGTCCAGGCGCGACGGGTCGGCCGCCGGATTGATGTCGCGGACCGTCTTGCCCAGCGGCATCGCGGTGGTGACCGTCGCCGTGCCGTGAGCGCCCGTTGCCAGGAGCTGATCGGCGCTGCCCTTGATCGTCTGGACCTCGCCGCTTCGCACTCCGGTTGCCACGGCCGCGACCTGGCCCGCGCCGGGCTGGCCGCTCGCGTCGAAGTTCATGTTGAAGCCGCCCGGACCGGCCGCGGTCATGTTGACGGCGCCCGGCATGCCCGCCGGTGCCGCGGCCGCGCCGATGCGGCTGAAGTCCGGCGATACCTTCGTCGGGTTGAGCGGGTCGATCATCACGCCGATCCGGGCGCCGGGCAGGACCATCGGGATGTAGAGCCGCGGGATCGCGGCCTTGACCACCGCCTCGAACGGCGCGCCGGCGCCGCCGATCGGGGTGACCTGGAGCGTCAGCTCGTAGACCGGTGCCTCAGGCCCGACGGACGGCGAGCTGATAGTTGTGCCGGTGTCGGAAATGCCCTCGATGAGGGCGTCACTGGGAACGCCGTTCTTGATCGGGCCCTCGATGCCGGTCATCTTGCGCATCAGAAAGTCCACGACTTGTCTCCTCCTGGGTGGCCTTTCTCGCAACGCGAAAGTTGCCACGCGAGGAAGATATGTCACTGAGGTCTCAGCGTGTGTCAGCGTTCCGATTGCCGGGGCGCGATATCAGCAGGCGGTCCTCGCCGCGGGCCTGGACCCTCCGGTCGACCGCCAGATCGGCGAATCCATTGGCCCGGAAGAAGGCGCGGGCCGCGATCGACGACGAGTGGATGTCCGAGTCGGCGAGCGTCCAGGCAAGCAGGCGGGTGCTCCCGGCGGCCTCCGCGGCCTCCGCGACCGCGTTCGTAAGACGCCGGCCGATGCCCTTGCTGCGCAGGAGCGGGGCCACGGCCAGGAGCGTCAGCTCGGCGGCGCGGTCGCCGTCCGGGAGAGTGAGGCCGTCGAAGCCGCGAGGGTCGCCGGCCGTCCGCTGCCGATCCCACAGTGCCCAGCCGGCCAGACCGGCGAGCCGGCCGGACGCTTCGGCGAGGTACAGCTGGGAGGCCGGCGGGAGGGTCTGGGCAAGCTCCGGGGAGAGCGCCTCGAGGAAGGCGTCGATCGCCGGGCCGTCGGCGTCGCCGGCCGGTCGAACGGTCGGCTCCGCTGCTTCGGGCTCGGCCGGGGCGGCTGCCGGTCGATCGGGCGGCTCCGTCGCCGGCCCTTCGCTCGCCGGCTTGCCCGCCAGCTGTGCGCCGAGCTGGCCCAGCATTCGGGCCGTGGCGCCCCAGATCCGCTCGCCCGCCACGGGGTAGAGGCCGTAGCGGATCAGCCGCTCGCGGATGACGCGCTCCTCGAGCTCGACCGGGGCGTCGGGAAGGAAGGCCTCGACGGGCGCCTCGATGATGCGGGCTACTTCCGCCGGCGCGGGGCGGGTCTCCGGCCGGCGCTCCGCCACGGCCACGACCGGGGTGATGCGAAACCCGGATACGGTCAGGGCGAAGGTCTCGAGCGCCCCGGTTACGCGCAGCCCGCAGGCCGCCGGATCGAGGCCCACCTCCTCGGCGGCCTCGCGCAGCGCGGTCTCGATCGGGTCGACGTCATCCGCCTCGGCCGATCCGCCCGGGAAGCTGACCTCGCCGGGATGGCCGATGCCGTGGGGCGCCCGGGCCGTCAGCAGCACCCGAGCCTGGCCCTCGGAGTCGGGGAAGAGCAGCACCAGAACGGCGGCCGGCCGCCCCCGCCGCCCCGCGTCGATCGGCAGGAATGCCTCCGGCGAGTCGATCCGGATCGGCGTCAGAATCGCCGGCGCCGCGGGCAGCTCCCGTGGCATCCCCGCAACTCGCTCTCGAACCAGGTCGAACTTCAACAGGCCTCCGAAACAATCCCACGCACACTTCCCGCGGCAAATCCAACGCTGATGCTAGGCGTGTCGGCCCCGTCGTGGTGTCCTCATGCCCGCCGCCTGCGATTCTGTGCACGATATGCGCCAACTCCGCCGAGCGGGGCCTGCGGCACCTCTCGTCGTGCATGGAGTGCAGACTCGCGACCGGCCCGCGTTCGGCTGGCCGGTCGAGCCAGTCTCCAGGTATTGCCTGGAGCTTTCTGTCAGGCGAGGCCGACTTGGACCACCATGCGCCCGTGCGCGGTGGGAATCGTGTACCTCGTGCATGGAGTCGACACGGATGACGGTCCCTCGAGCGTCCGCCGGTCGGATGTATGCATCTGACGCAAGTCCGCCACGCCGGAGCGACCCCGGGCCCTGTGCACCGACGCAAGTGGCCGCGGAACCCTCCCCTTCGCCTTTAGTTGACCCGCTTGGGGCCCTTCTCCGCCTTGTTGGGCGTCCAGATGCGGTCCACGGCCGCGTCGATGGGCGAGGCGCCGGCGGCGGCACCGGCGGGCGCCTTCGAGCCGCGGGTTCGGGCGTCGCGGCGCTGGCCGGCATCGGCCACCACCGTCGAGTCGCCGGACCGGAAGACCAGCACGCCGCCGATCGCGTCGGCGTCGCCGACGACCGTCGTCCCCGGCTTGAACTCGCCGCGCAGAATGGCCCGAGCCAGCGGGTTCTCCACGAGACGCTGGATGGTCCGCTTCAACGGCCGCGCCCCGTAGGCAGAGTCCGTGCCTTCGCGCACGATCAGCGACTTCGCCGCCGGCGTCAGCTCGAGGTTGATCTCCTGCTCGGTCAGCCGCCGCTGCAGGTCGGCCAGCAGCAGCTCCACGATGGCCGCCAGATCGGCGTCGTTGAGGGCGTGGAAGACGATGACCTCGTCGATCCGGTTGAGGAACTCCGGTCGGAACTGGACCCGCAGCGACTCGTTGATCTGGTTCTTCATGTCCTCGTAGGCCGTTGCATCGCCGGCGTCGCCGCGTTCGGTGAAGGCGGAGATGTACTGCGATCCCACGTTGCTGGTCATGATCAGGACGGTGTTGCGGAAGTCGACGGTGCGGCCCTGGCCGTCGGTCAGGCGGCCGTCGTCGAGAACCTGGAGCAGGATGTTGAAGACGTCGGGGTGGGCCTTCTCGATCTCGTCGAGCAGGACGACCTGGTACGGCCGGCGCCGAATCGCCTCGGTCAGCTGGCCGCCCTCCTCGTAGCCGACGTAGCCGGGAGGCGCGCCTACGAGGCGGCTGACGGCGAACTTCTCCATGTACTCGCTCATGTCGATGCGGACCATGGCCGAGTCGTCGTCGAATAGGAACTCCGCCAGCGCCCGGGCCAGCTCGGTCTTGCCGACGCCGGTTGGGCCCAGGAACAGGAACGAGCCGATCGGCCGGCGCGGGTCCTTGAGGCCGGCGCGGGCGCGGCGGACGGCGTCCGAGACGGCCTGGAGCGCCTCGTCCTGGCCGACCACGCGCTCGTGGAGCCGGTCTTCCATCTGGACGAGCTTGGACGACTCGCCCTCGAGGAGCTTGGTCACCGGCACGCCGGTCCAGGCGGCCACGATCTCGGCGATGTCGTCCGCGGTGACCTCTTCCTTGAGCAGCCGATCCGGACCGTTGAGGGCGGCGATACTCGCCGCCTGCTCCTTCATGCGGGTCTGCAGCTCGGGCAGCTTGCCGTACTTGAGCTGGGCGGCGGTGCCGAAGTCGGCCTCGCGCTCGGCCTGGTCGATTCGAACCTGAAGCGCCTCGATCTCGGCCTTGGTCGCTCGAACGGCGCCGATCGCGGCCTTCTCGGTGCCCCAGCGAGCCTTCATCGCGCCGGCTTGCTCACCGGTCTCGGCCAGCTCGCGCTCGAGGATCTCGAGGCGAGCTTTCGACGCGTCGTCGGTCTCCTTGCGCAGCGCCTGGCGCTCGATCTCCAGCTGAATACGCCGGCGCTCGAGCTCGTCCAGCTCGACCGGCATCGAGTCGATCTCCATCCGCATCCGGCTGGCCGCTTCGTCGACCAGGTCGATCGCCTTGTCCGGGAGGAAGCGGTCGCTGATGTATCGATTCGAGAGCGTAGCCGCGGCCACGAGCGCGGAGTCCGTGATCCGGACGCCGTGGTGGACCTCGTACTTCTCGCGCAGGCCGCGCAGGATCGAGATCGTCTCCTCGACCGTCGGCTCGTCCACGACGACGGGCTGGAAGCGCCGCTCCAGGGCCGCGTCCTTCTCGATGTGCTTGCGGTATTCGTCCAGCGTGGTGGCGCCGATGGTGTGGAGCTCGCCGCGGGCCAGCATCGGCTTGAGCAGGTTGGAGGCGTCCATCGCGCCTTCGGCCGCGCCGGCTCCAACGACCGTGTGCAGTTCGTCGATGAAGAGGATGATCCGGCCCTCGGCGTCCTTGATCTCCTTGAGCACGGCCTTGAGGCGTTCCTCGAACTCGCCGCGGAACTTGGCCCCGGCGATGAGAGCGCCCAGATCGAGCGAGATGACCTTCTTGTCCTTGAGCGTCTCGGGGACGTCGCCGCGAACGATGCGCTGAGCCAGCCCCTCCACGACGGCGGTCTTGCCGACGCCGGGCTCGCCGATGAGAACCGGGTTGTTCTTGGTGCGTCGGGAGAGGACCTGGATGACGCGCCGAATCTCCTCGTCGCGGCCGATGACCGGGTCGAGCTTGCCGGCCCG